>Ga0209257_1000257_pt1 | contig 122448 bp, 113 predicted proteins | sample AraplaCvi_mCL_r2_FD_184277 | JGI IMG/M metagenome (GOLD analysis project Ga0209257, IMG submission 184277) | Arabidopsis root microbial communities from North Carolina, USA - plate scrape MF_Cvi_mCL_r2 (SPAdes) (version 2) | ecosystem: Host-associated > Plants > Roots > Endosphere | place... | reverse complement strand
TATCGGGGAAGAAAAAGTAAACAGGGCGCTGCGCAATTTCCTGCAATCATATAAGTACCCGAATCCGATACCTGTTACAACAGATCTGATAGATGAGTTCCTGAAAATAAGTGAGCCAAAGCATCATACTATCATAAAAAAACTATTTATGAGCATTTAATAAAGAGTTCTTATAAAAACTGCAGCGGCTTCTTTCCCGCTGCCGCTGCAGTTACTATCTCCTGTATGCGCTTTTGCCTGGTATCACTACGCTGCGCCATCACGATCCACTGTAGTAAGCGTTTTTTATCGCTCCGGCTAAGGGCCGTAAAGAAAGATCCTATAGGAAAGTGACAACCCTGTGTCAGCAGCTTACTCAAATTAATATATTTTTTAATCAGTGTTTGTTTATCCCATAGATTCCCTTAAACTTGTGAAGCCATTTTGTATCACTATACCCGCTTTTAAAACCCATATCTGCCTTTATCTTCAATTGAATCCTATAAAATCCATTAAAATTTAAAGCCCATGACAAAGAAATGTAGTATGCTAACTGCCATTTTGCTAATGGTATTCCTCAATTTAACCTATGCACAAAATTTCAATTATGCAGAAGCCTTACAAAAATCAATGTTCTTCTATGAATGCCAGCGATCGGGGCAGCTTCCACCGGATAACCGGGTTAGCTGGCGCGCCAACTCAGCCATGAATGATGGCAACGATGCAGGCCATAACCTGACAGGGGGCTGGTATGATGCAGGAGATCATGTTAAGTTCAATTTTCCGATGGCCTTCTCTGCCACCATGCTGGCATGGGGCGCCATAGATTTTGCCGGAGGGTATAATGCTTCAGGACAAATGAAATACCTGAAGAGTAACCTTCGCTTTGTAAACGATTATTTCATACGCTGCCATACCGCTCCCAACGAATTATACGGGCAGGTAGGCAATGGCGGCACCGATCATGCCTGGTGGGGGGCAGCAGAAGTAATGGCCATGTCCCGTCCCGCCTACAAGATCGATCAAACGCATCCCGGCTCAGACCTCGCTGCCGAAACTGCTGCAGCCATGGCGGCCGCCAGCATGGTGTTTAAAACAGACGATCCGTCCTACAGTTCCACCCTGCTGAGCCATGCCATACAGCTGTACAATTTTGCAGACACTTACCGCGGCAAATATTCTGACGCTATCATTGATGCTGCAGGATACTATCAATCATTCAGCGGTTACAATGATGAACTGGTATGGGGCGCCATATGGTTATACCGCGCTACCGGCGACGCCGCCTGGCTGGCAAAAGCGGAAAGTTATTATGCCAACCTCTCTTCAGAGCCACAGAGCACGATCAAATCTTTTAAATGGGGCCTCGCCTGGGATGATAAATCATACGGATGTTACGCCCTGCTGGCAAAGCTCACAGGTAAAGCCCAGTATAAAGAAGATATAGAACGCCACCTTGACTACTGGACTGATGGCTACAACGGACAGCGAATCACTTATACTCCCGGTGGCCTGGCCTTCCTGGATGTATGGGGCGCATTGAGATATGCGATCAATACCAGTTTCCTGGCCACCTATTACAAGGATGCGGCCACAACAACCGCTAAAGGAACGAAGTATTATAATTTCGCAGTACGGCAGATGAATTATGCGCTGGGCGCTAATCCCCGTAACAGCAGCTACGTATGCGGTTTTGGCGCTAATCCTCCGGTTAACCCGCATCATCGCACAGCACACGGATGCTGGTCCAATAATCTGAATGGCCCGCCCACTGCAACAAGACATATCCTGTATGGCGCACTGGTAGGCGGCCCGGGAAATAACGATGCTTATACGGATGATCGTTCCAATTATGTAAACAATGAAGTAGCCTGCGATTATAACGCCGGCTTTTCAGGGTTGCTTGCCAAATTTGTTGAAGATAACGGAGGAACACCACTGGCCAATTTCCCGGTGGCTGAAACACCCAGCGGCGAATTCCTGATCGAAGCAAGGCTTAACGGCTCCGGCAACACCTATACTGAATGGTCCGTATGGGTGAACAATCATACTGCATGGCCCGCACGCATTGCTTCAAAGCATGCTTTCCGGCTGTTCATTGATATTTCAGAAGGACTAAGCGCCGGCTATACTCCGGCCAGCTATGTTGTATCATCCAACAATGCCGATGTTACTTTTACGCAGCTGATTCCCTGGGACGCAGCCCGGAATATTTACTACACGGAAGTAACTTTCAACTCCGGCATCAGGATCTGGCCGGGCGGACAGGGAGAGTCCAGGAAAGAATCGCAGATCCGCATACGCCTTCCTTATGAAGCGAGTGCATCTGCATGGAATCCTTCCAACGACTGGTCTTCAACAGGTGTCGATGGAACACTTAAGGAAGTATCCAATATTCCGCTTTATGTAGATAATGTGCTGGTATATGGCAATACACCAACACAAGGTCAGGTGGTAGCCGTTACAGGTGTAAGTGTAAGTCCTGCAACCGGTTCTCTTAATATCAACAATACCTTGCAGCTCACCGCTACTGTAGCACCTGCTAATGCCACCAATAAGAATGTGAGCTGGAGCTCAAGTGCTCCTGCCATTGCTACAGTAAGCAACACCGGGCTTGTAAGCGCACTGGCCCAGGGTACAGCCAGCATCACTGCCACTACAGCAGACGGCAGTTTTACTGCCAGCAGCAGCATTACCGTTACCGGCGTGGTAGTGCCCAAACAATATACTATCACCACAGCGGTAAGCGGCTCCGGGTCTGTTACACTCAATCCTGCCGGCGGCACTTATCCCGAAGGAACACAGGTTACCGTTACGGCTGTTCCCGCAACCGGGTATAAGTTCAGTACCTGGAGCGGAGCAGTATCTGATACCATCAATCCTGTTACGATAACCGTAAATGCTAATAAAGCCATCACTGCAAACTTTACTCCGGTCAGCAACCAGGGCAACTGTAACAACCCTTCTCCGATAACACTTCCATTCAAAAAAGATGGCGCAGGAGAGTTCTGCTTCGTTATATCGGGTAATATTTCTTACATCAATTCCTGGAACCTGGGCCTGCTGGAGATCAATGGAGTTAACTATACGAACACCTGGTCTAACAGCCTTCCGGCCAGGGTGAACGGCAATTATTATGTGCATTATGTTGGCCAGTATGGATGGTCCCATTTCGAGGCAGCAGGAACTGAGGCTGCAGCCAGAATTGCCCCTGCAGGCAGCACGGCGGCAGAAAAGCTTTCCGGCGTCATTTATCCTAACCCTGTTACACAAAACAGTTTTACTATTCGTGTATCTGATCCGGCTATTACGGATGTAATAGTAACACTTACAGATATGTCTGGAAGAGTAATATTGAAGCAATCTGCAAAAGCGAATACAAATTTCACTATCAGTCCATCTGTTCCTCCTGGCATCTATCATGTTGATGTGAGCAGCAAGAATAAGAAAGTGATCAACACAAAGTTGATGGTACAGTAATCTTTAGCCGTCCGCCTGCCGGAAAATAAGACGGGACGGCTTTAGTTACAGCCGTCCCGTTTTCAGGCACAACATCAGGTATTGCTCATTGCGCTCAATCCGGAGGAGGCGCAGGATAGGTGCGCAGCCCGTCAAAAGGATTAGTTTCCCCTACCAGGCGATTGGTACCGCCGGCCTCCGCGTCAGAGAAAGGAGTATGTGCTATCCTTTTGATCAGCATCTTCTGGTATTTCCACGCAGCCAGCTGACCCGCCCATGCATTATATGGGTCTACAAGCCAGGGGCGGTCATTATCCGCCGGGGATGGAAATAAAAGACCTATGTTCCATCTGCCAGCTACATCCGGCACATAATGCCTGCTTACCTGTATCATTTCACCGTCCACATAGAACTCTACCCTGTCTGCATACCAGTCAAACCTGAATTCATGGAAGGCTCCGTCCCATACATTTTTACCAATGCTTGTCAGCATGGTCACGAATTCGTCTTCTGCCCAGGCGCCCTCGCCACTCCCATTCTCACCTATCCAGGTGCTGTACCTGATGTTATCTTTCCGCGGCTGGTTCAGTTGTTGTACCTCATTACTTATTTTGGTCCAGCTTAACAGCTGTTCCGGCGCTGCCGGGTTGTTCAGCTGCCATGTGCCAATGTTCGCCGGGTCCTCGTCTTCTGCCACAGCTACTTTCAGGCCTGCCCATGCTACTACATAGTTAGACGAAAGCATGTCACCAAAACTGTAAAAAGTGCGGGAGGCGTTGTAGCTGGGTAATTCCATATCGATCTCGTTCTTGTCTACGATATAGTAGTTCCCGTTATACTGGTCGCCCCGGATCTGTAAACCCCGTGCCAGCAATTGCTCAAAGCGCGGATCCTGTGGCTGCACCTTGGAATAATTAGATACCCAGAATGCAGGGGCAACGCCTATTTCATCGGGCAGCCGCGCTTCTACAACGTACCGGCCGTAACCATAGTAATCTTTAGAGGAGATCATGGCGCCTACCCTCGTGATCCAGGGAAGTGGTGTGGATGGATCTTCCGCCAGATCATGGTATTTGGGGGTACCATCCTGCTTAAATCCCTGTGAGCGGCCATCATAGAAATCTCCATGGGCTTCAAAGGCCAGCAGGCCATTCTGCATGTAAACATGTTTGTGGGATACGCCACCATCAGCGCCGTCCGAACCTTTTGCCACGAAATAATATAAGCCTCTGAAATAATACGGCGCTTCGCCATCCGGGCTGGTAAAATCAATGTCTACAGGCTCCAGCATTTTTGCCTTAGGCAGAATATTAACTTCTACACGGTTGCTTGTACCAGCACTGTCTTCAACATAGAACCATTTACGGCCTGTAGGCGCATCCGGAGGAAGGGTCCAGACGATACGGCCATTTTCTATACTGATCATGTTTTTCGCCGGGATATTGTATTTGTTGTTCTGGTTATAATATTCTGCCAGTACGCCAACAGGATAAGGAGGCTGCAGGTATTTGGCAGCAATACTATTATCCACGTTTGCAGTAGTGTAGTATAATCTGCTGAGAACCGCGCCTGTGGAGCCGACAGACACACCTCCAAAGAGCTGGCCAACAACCGGTGCACCGGCTGCAGTAAATGCGCCCGTAAATGTATTAGAGGAGTTCAGCCACATCCGGGAAGTAGTGATATCACTGGGACGGAAAACCAGTACCTGGTTCCATGCGTCGGTGTTGATTGTATTAGTGCTGATGATCTCCTGAAAACCAGCGCCTCTATTGTGACGCCAATGCAGTTTTTTGGTATCGCAGTTAACATACAGCTCTACGCCATCTCCATTCGGAAATGAGGAAAAGGAAAGCAGATACCATGGGCCCGTAGCGGGCAGATCTGCAGCCGCTACATAAAAATGCAATCCTAATGCATACTGCGTATTTATACCGGACGCGAATGTTTCATCCATATTGAGCAGTACCCCGCTTCCTGCAGCCTTCAGATGAATGCCAGACAGGTCGGCTCTTTTTGCCCATTCGCATTCTCCAATCAAATTTGCTTCATAGTTAGTACCCATCCAGTCTGTACGTGTGTATTGCAGGCTGTAATAAGTGCCTGATGTAGGCGGCAACATGTTAGTTCTGAACATGCGCATCGGATCTTCATATACCAGCTCCGAATCCGGATAATATGATTTTGGGAGCGACTCGGTTCGAAATGCTTCGGGAGTTATAAACTCCTTATCAAAGCTTCCACCGGCGGGATCATTATTCTGAAAGCGGAAGATATAGCTGAGTCCTTCGTCCAGGTCTTTGATCACCGGCGGATTGAGTATGGTGCCGTCAGTATATACCTGCAGATCATCCGCAATAGTAGTATAGCTGCTCTCTTCGTCCGCATCACTTTTGCGTCTGATGCGCAATGTCATCAGCTGCAGTTGCGACGCTGCTTTGCCGGGTTCCCAGTCTATCTTTTTGAGGTCAATATTCATTTCATATAATTTAATAGGATGACTAAACAAAAGCGTCCATCTCAACACCGGCAATTACACCAGGATTGTTTGATATACCTTTCGTCATGTATAATCTGAACCAGCTGTTAGCACCTTGGTCAAATTTTTCATATACTTCTCCGCCGCCTTCTACAGCAGGGCAGATCACCTGGGTGCCTGGCAAGGCATCCGGATATGCAGCGTTCAGTGCTGCATCCGTCAGCGGCGACAATACATCCGGCCTTCTTATTTTCTGCCCGGCGGCCACCAGTTCCTGCACCTGCTGATACAGGATCAGGTATGCTTCCAGATCGGCCTTGTTGTCCAGCAGGCTGCGAAGCCCGGCTATACTGTCGATGTCTACTTTGTCTTCAGACTTATGCACAAAGCTGTCAATCCAGTCCCAGAACTGGTCCTGCGTAGGATACTTTCCCGTTTGGAACCAGCTTTTCAAATTATTGCGTTCGCGTATTGCCATGTTATTATAATTTCATTATCCAGAGGGTAACAATGTATGGTGGGCGGTTCTCATGCGCCTCGCCTGATCCGGTGTAGTTTGTATCAAAAGTCCGCCAGAACTGAGAAGAATCCCTGTTGGAGTGGATGTAATAATAGTTGTCCGTTCTGTCTCCGGAGCCGTCCGGGTTTCCGCGTGCGGATACCCGTGTAGAGCCGGTGTGCATGTGGGGCGGCATCTGTCCTTGGCTCAATGCCACCGATTCCTGTCCGCCGGTGTTGCCTATGGAATTATATTCCCACCTGGATGGATCATATCCTATAGGAAATCTGCTACCTCTGTTACGCGTACCGTTGTTGCCGTTACAGATAGCCCAGCCGGCCCTTTCATTTCTTCCAAGGCCTGAGCCATCAAAGTTTGCGGCGAGGTAATCCGGGCCGCAATCCAGCTCAATGATATCGCCTCTCTTCCACACCTGCAGCACCTGTTGTGTAAGGCGGGCGTCCAGTGCAGCTATCACCCCTTTCAGGCCTGTCAATGTTTCTATCCGTTGCAGGTCGGTGTAAGGAATACCGCCGGCTGCAAACCTTGCCTTGCGGGTAAAATAAACGGTGCGGTTCACCTGGTCCGCAAAAAGCCGGTCTTCCGTTATTTCTTCGATGATCCAGGTGGATTGTTTGGGGCCGCCTGTAAAGGGAAGCAATTCGCCGTTATAGCTGATCCAGCCATTGGCCACCGTGTTACCGGTTTCCTCCATGCCCGACACTATTACTGCGTTGCCTACCAGCCTGGCCAGCCCTCCCAGTGCATCCCGGTACGACTGCTGCATGAAGTCCAACGTGTACTGGGTCATCGGGAACCCGCCGAGGTTTGTAAGTTGTTCTACTTTGTTCATACTTTTTGAATTTTATAGCGCTTGCCGGCCAGTTTATAATTGTCGATCAAGGCTGTCATTTCATTTTCATTATAGGTCAGATCTGCTGGCACCAGCACAAAGAAATCGACCGAGTCACTGCCTATTTCAAAATCTGTAAACAGGTACACCGGCTTGTTCTCTGTTTCCTGGTAGATGTATACCGGTTTGAGCTCCTGTTCCTGGTAGATATATTCCGGCTCATAGACTAAGGCATCTTTAACCTGGATCCTTCGTCCGGAGATATCATACCGGTCATTCAGCAGTCTTTCCATGTATACCACCTGTGGTGTGATGTACAGCCGGTAAAGGTTAGCGTCTCTGTTGCGCCTGAACTGCTGGTACAGGTAGTTTACCGGGTTTGTTAAGGCCTGCAGCCAGGCCACATGTCTTACTTTTCTCAGTCTTGGCGGCAATAAGAGCCTGACCAGTTTGGGGAGATCTACCTCGAATAATTTACTCATATGATTGCGCTTTGTGGGGTGTAGGAGATCTGCAGGTCAGCATCATTCAGGATCCTGAGATATCCTGCATCGGGACTGTATTTCACGTCAAATGCCATATAGTCGATTGCTCCATATCGCGCCTGCGCCTGTTCAATATGAGGGATTACCACGCCGTCTACCCGCTGAAGTGCATCCACGAGGTAAGCCAGCACCATTGTACCGTTGAACGGAAGATTCTTCAGGTATTCCCTTACTTTCTTGCCTACAGGGTTGGGGTCAGTGCCGTCAAGCCTGGCGCCTGTGTTATCAAGCACGAGCGGATTGTAGTAGATGTTCAGCGTAAGCTTCAGGCTATCAGCGGGCCGGCTTTCTATGATCAGGGGGTTAACTCCTGCATCTTTGATGCGGCTCATATACTCTTCAAAAGCAGCCAGCTGTATAGGCAACAGGGCATCCAGATCGCCGTCCACTATCCTGGCTACTTTAAGCCGTAAGCCTTTTTCCTGTTCCATTACCGCGCTGAAAGCAATGATTTTCCTTGCCGCCACTTCATCTTCGGAGAGGCTGGAGTTGTCGTAATAATCTTCCTCATGCACCAGCTCAGAACCATGCTGAAAATCTCTTGCCTTATTGGCGTACCAGCGCAGGCTGTGCGGGGCTTTTTCGTTGATCAGTGTAGTCACCTCGTTCTTATGAAGATCGAACAGGTTCTCAAGCGCCCAGGCTGTTACCGCTACAACGTAGGTCCACAAGCGCCATATAGCCGTTTTGCTGCTGCTGTTCAGATCAGCCAGCCCTGTTGTTGCCGTTATTCTGCTGATAATATCATCCTGTATTTCGGTGATTGTTCTTGCCATAGTAGTTTTTTTTCTTGTTTTAACTCACACGGAAATCAATCTGTATTCCCATGTAACCGATACCACCTTTGATGGCTGCTTCGTCTTCTGCAGTGTAGGCGTTGGAGGGTGTTACCTTTTCATCTCTCAGGGTCTGGAATGTGCGCCTGTCAATGATCTCTATATCAGGCGCCCATAATGTGCTGCCGGATGTAAGGTCGTCGGTAATGCTGATACCATTGGCTATCGCAAAATCGAACAATGCATCAATACCGCCTTTTAACTGCATGGAGAGGTCCAGCAGGCACTGGTGGGGTTTAACATTAACTGTTTCCATAAGCTGCATCGATATTTAACTGACCGGTATTGGTGATGTTGATGGTTTTTACCTCCATTCCGTCAGCGGTGAATTGTCTGCGGATCTCCCGCAGCAATGCGGAGGTATCATTATCCTGCAGGTAACCAAAGGCGTCGATGCCTGCTGCGGGGAATTCTTTGATGTTTCCCCTGTTGGTCATCAGCAACAGTTGCTGATGCTGCAGATCGCTGAATCCGGCTGCCAGGTCGCCCGCATGGAGGTCAAGGTCCAGGCTTTCATTTAACAATATGTCTTTCATGATAAATTACCGTTGAATACACCGCCTACGGGGCCATTAGGCGCCGTCAAACCGGTGATGTAGTTAATCTGGGCTGTTCTGACATAGGCATCCACGGCTTCTGCCAGTTTACTGCAAAGCAGGTTCAGCCCTTGTTCTTCATCAGTATCCGCATCTTTCATGCTTTTGAAAGCATTTTTGATACTTTGTTCCAATGCGCTTTTGTTCAGGGGCATAGCATTATTTTAAGAGTTTAGCCAATCGGTTCTTGATAGCGGTAAAGGCGGCCTTGTTCATCGGGGCGTAGATAGTGATGATCTCATCCAGCAGATCGTCCAGGCATTTCTTCAGGGAGTCGTTGCCGGTGCTTAGTTCCAACCCGTCCTTATCCAGTTCGAGGTATTTCCCGGCTACCCTGCATTTTATCATCTCCGGCTCCTCAATGCTGATCACAATGTAATGATCGCTTTTATTGATCCTGGCAATAAGCACACTGGTTTTATCAGCCGGAAATACAAGCAGGCCTTTATCATCAGCTTCTATCACCGAGCGCAGGCGCACATTTGGTATCTTCAGGCCTTCAAAGGTGACCACGTCAATGGTCCCTTGTGCCTTATCCAACCGCTCTACCTGTGCAGGTATGATCGTCGCCTTTTCCTTATTAAGGTTCCTGAGGCCTTCAATTAGTAGTGACTGTTGTTTGCTCATTCTGCTTACTTATTTTTTTGCCTATTTCACAGATCCTTCTTCCTCCGCCGGTACCGAACTTCACTTCAGTGCTTTCTAAAAGATAGGTGCCTTCCCGCTCGCTGTAGTTCGGATCCTGGAGAATAACCCGGTAACCGGGAAGGGCAAAGGGTTCCAGGAATCCGGTTACTTTTCCTTCATAACCGTCATATCTCAATTTCTCTGCTTCTGCTTCCGCCACTTTTTTCAGCTCTGCCTGTGAGGTAATGTTGCGTACATGGATCGTCCTGATAGCGCCACTACTGTCACCGGCCTGGCCTACAATGGCTTCATTCCTGTTAGTAAAGGAAACCGCCCTAACCTGCACCTTTACGTCTTCAGCTCTCCTGAATTTCAGCTGGTCATCTTTCACCAGGTTCCATCCTATCTTGTATTTAGTCTGGTTTTTATCCGGTTGCTCGATATAGGCCAGGCCTGCATACAGCTCATTTTCTGTAAAGTAGACGGTGAGGTAAAGATTCTTCTTGATCCAGTCCAGCGCTTCCGTTCCACTGATATTGCCTTCGCAGATCTGTTGCACAGGCATGTCCGGTATACTTTTACTCAGCGTGATATCTGTGCCTTCTACCAGCATGGCCAGCAGGTCTTTCAGTTTCGTTTTGTTATTGTCTGTTGACCATAGCACATTCTTCCGTCTCAGCTGCCAGCTGTAGCCTTCACACTCGATCTCGCAGGGAGTGGCTGCATTTACTCTTTTTACAAAGCCGCTGAACTCACGTTGGAGTTTATCATCGTTGTCATACCCCAGCCATATCTCCACTTTATCTCCTTCCCGGAAGGTGCGTGATGTAACAACAGATTGTGGAAGATCTTCTGTCTTCGCCTGTAAGCGGGCGGACGCAGGCAAGGTGATGGTGGCGGTATCAACAAAAGAGTATATGCTTCTTTTTATCTTTACATCTGTTACCGCCATCATCTTGTACTTACCTATTATTATCTTGCATTTGAGGGTGAACATTATTTAATTATTAGGTCAAATGGATGATCACTTACCAGGTTCATTTCATAGGTCTTGACATTCTGCGTACCGCTTACTTCCGGCCAGGTGATATCTGTGATGACCACTTTATTATCATCCGTCAGAAAGATGTTTGTCAACGCGCTGATGATTGGAAAGCTGGTGTTCTGCTTATAGAGCTCGTGTATGGTCCTTATATCATCTTCCGGATAGCTGTTATCTTCCGTAATAATGATGCCTTTGATATTGATCCGGTAATCTTCCAGGCTTATCAGTTCTTTTACCGTACCGATGCGGTTTACCATAGCGGTTTCCACAATGGTTTTCTTGCTGGTTATCTTGATCACAGGATTAGGCAGGTTCACTTCTCCCAGTTTTACCGGCATGAAGTAAGGACGCCCAAAGAGGCCTTTAGCGAAATAATCGATCTTTTTTGATGACTGCTCAGGCTGAACAGCTACATCAAAGACGGGTGGATGATAACCCCACGTATCCCGGAAGATCTTTTGTATATCGAAACTGGTTGCCATATAATTATGCTATTGCGTTTGCACTGTTTAAAACCCGGAGCAGGGCTTCTGTCACTATCTGCTCCATATCCGACACACCTTCATTTACAGTGGCGGCATGGATGTTTATATTATCAAACAGCTTTTGCAGGTTGATAATGATATTGCGTGCTCCGCCGCCGGTAATACCTTCCGCTTTATCCTTCGCTGCACCGAGCCCAGCGTCTGTTTGTACAGGTGATTGGCCAAGACCAGCATAGCTGGCTGTCGGTTGCATCCTGGTTGCGGGAGTAGTAGCGGGCATAAGGCTCTTCAGGGAGATGGGCTTCATTTTCACACCATCATCAAATCCTTTAGAGAAAGCGCCGCCCAGTTTCCCCGCATTTTCAGCGGCATGTTTCACTGCATCTACTCCTACAAGATCCTTCACGGCAGTTTTTCCGGTTTCCCAGGCCTTGCTCCATTCGCCTTTGAACATATACATGATCGCCTGTCCCAGGCCGCTGATCCCACTGATCATTCCTTTGATCCTGTCTATTACAAAATCTTTGATCAGTGAGCCAAATGCCTTCAGCCATTCCCAGACGCCGACCACTGCTCCCCTGAAACCGGAGAACGTGTTCCATGCATAGAGAATACCGCCTATCAAGGCCACAATACCGGCTACCACCAATCCGATGGGGTTAAGGTTCATCACCATGTTCACAATTCCTTGCCCTATTGCCCACAGTTTATAACCTATCAATGCGCCGCCTATCACTACTGCCAGTAATCCTACCAGGTCTGAGTGCTTTGAGAGCCAGTTGGCCACGTTTTCAAGTACGGCAGCCATGGGTAACAGGGCATTGTCGATAAAGTTGGTAGCAACAGGCAGTAATGCGGTACCCAATGATGTTCCCGCCATTTCCATACGCTCGTTGAACTGCTGCCACTTTCCGGTCGCCGTTTCGCTCTGCGCCTGCATTGAGCCGAAGAATTGTCCGCCCGGCCCGGTAGCTGAGATAAGGGAAGTGGTTAACTGATCTGCGGAGATCTTTCCTGCGTTCAGGTCTGCCTGTAACTTGCTCATGGCAATACCCGAGGTTCTTGACATTTCTTCGAGAGGGTTGAAACCTGCACTCACCAGGTCTTCCAGCGTATCGGATGTCAGTTTTCCGTCTGTCTGCACCTGGGCGAAGGCTCCTGTCAGCGAATCCAGCTTTTCCGCATTGCCTCTGCTTACATCACCCAACAGGGTAAGTGTAGGAACGATGTTAGCGGCGGCCGTGCCTGATTCCAGCAGTGTCTCTGCGTTCTTCATCAGTTCATTGCTGTTGAAGGGAGTGGCGATGGCCATTTCCTGCAGGCTGCCGATCAGTGCTTTTGCAGTAGCTGCGCTGCCGGTGAACTGCTGAAAGGCGGCTTGTGTCTGTTGAACATCCATCGCCATTTTGAGCATCGCTGCCCCACCTTCAAATGCGCCTGAGATAATGTCGCCCGGCTCGAATTCTTCTCCCTTGTCTTTATCATCTTTTTCACCGGCATCCTTGGAGGTCTTTCCTACCTGGAGAGCGCTGGCTGCAGAGACCCTTCCACTTACCATTTCAATATGGGTGATGTGTTCCCTGAGTCCGCTTAAAGACGAACTCAGGGTATTGTTATTTGACATCACGGTTTTCCGGAGGATGGATACTTTACTTAAAGCAAACTCGGCGGCTGTACCAAGGTGGAGATACTCTTCACTTGTTGTTTCTGCCATTTTTCTGTTTTTTTAGCACGATCTACCTTGAGAGTAATGGCAATCCCTTTGACTCCCGCTGCCGGATGTCGTGCAGTTGTGCAAATTTTTCTGCCCACTGAGCATCAGTAAGCTGCGAGGTGTCAACCTGGGGCAGATAATATTCGAACAGCGTTTGAATATACCCGAGCGGGTTTTTATCAAATTCGCCGGACGCCTCGCTTAAAGCTTTTCCACTTCCACCTTTTTCGCTTCCAGCTGTTTATCCAGCTGTGCGCCCAGGCCATACAGGTAAGACTTGTCATTCAGTATTTCTTCGTCTCCGCCCAGCCAGGTGGCTTTCAGGATGGTTTCATGATAGGCCAGCGGATCACCTGCGATCAGGGTCATGGCGTAGCTTACTTCATCCCTGTTAGGCTTTCTGCAGTAACCAGTTTTGCCATCAGCAGCCGTTAGTTTAAATACATCTTTATATTTCTGCTTCCAGGCTTCAATGTGGTCTTTGGTAATTGCTACCGGTTTTTCTACTGTCATAGTATGTTAAGTGTATAGGATTGTTTTAAATAAGGTGATCGTGCTATGTGATGATTATACGTTTTGCTGCAGGCCCATGAATACGATGGGCATAGTGATCTCCATGAACTTGGCGCCTTGTTCCCAGCCCTTTTCAAATTCCTTGAACTGGAAGCCGCGGATAACATCCGTACGCGGAGAGGACAATGCATCTTTCACGTAGGTAACAACGATATCTGCTGTGAGGTCCAGCAAATCCCTGCCACCAGCTTCCTGTACGGCATCAGCCAGTACATCGTATTCGAATTTCAACAGCTTGATCTCTCCTTCATAGGTACGCTTGCCGCGTTGAATACCGATAGGCTCATCACCGGCGCCATGCAGGTGTTCTTTCTCCTGCAGCAGTTTATATTTAATGCCGCGGATACCTGTCAGTTCTCTACCCAGCAATACCACCTTCATGCTTGCCCAGGTACATTCTTTGTTGTCAAAAATCATATGGTTCTTTTTTTAGAGTTAATAACAGCTTTACTGGAGAGCAGGATTGGTGAAGCCGAGCAACACTTCGATTGTCTTAGTGTATCCCATCGGTACAATGGACGCTTTTACCGTGATCTTGCCGGTGCTCAGCACATTCTGGCTGGCGTCAATGTATGCGCTGAAAGAGCTGATCTCATCCACCATCGCAAGGTTTACGGCAGACTCTATCTTGTTCTGCAGGTATTTGATCACAGGTACACTGATCCTGCCGTTTTCATCAATGATGATCTCATCATTCAGTTCTTCCACATAGGTCTGATAGCTCACCATACTGGCCTTGTCTATCACGCGGCCTAATGCCAGCTGGCTATAGTCATCTGTAACAGGGGCGCACATAGGGTCGTCGTTCAGATAGTAACCGGAACGGCCGGCAAAGGTGCGCAGGAAGATGTAACCTTTGTCATGCAGCAGATCACCGGATGTAAGGTCTTCCACTTTTGTGGTGTTTACATATGCCGCCAGTACGGGCAATGCGCCGTCTTTAACGCGGCCTATGTTACGCTGTACAGGAATCGCTGCTGCACGTCCGAGCACTAATCCAACAGAGGCGCTGCCATCATTGGTGGTACTGCCTATCACAACACCGGCATGATTGGCGGTATAGGTACGCAGGTCTTTCACTACAGTCTGGCCGGTGGTATCCAGCTCACGGCCTTCGATTAATACACGTACGGGCTTGTACTGTGCTGCATAAGCCAGCGCCAGTTGCTCCGCCTTTGTAATGGCGTCCAGGCTGTCTTTGTCCAGGCCATCCGCCAGCACTGGCGTGTAGGATGCAGCCGGAGTACGGGCCAGGCCCAACAACTTGATACGTCCCTGTGCTGCATCCAGCAGTTTAGCAGCGCCATTTTCGTTGGTAAGGTCTGCCATTTGTGTCAGCGTTACCGTGTCTGGCACGATCATGATATACAGCTCTGCGCCTTCACCTGCCAGGTCATAAAATTCTTTAATGTGGCGATGTGCGCTGGCATTGCTGCCGACAGCCAGAATATCGAGGTCTTGTGCCTCACTCAGGCTGAAGATCACTTTGGGCGTGTTCAAGGGAAGACTGGCGGTGGCTGCTCCGGTCAGTACTAATCCTGCTACACCATCATCGGTTGCGATGCGTGCTCCCAGGTTGCCGTTTCCTAATGTAATTGCTACTTTTGGTAATCCCATTTCTTACTTTTTTTGGTCATTGTAATTGATATAAATTGCTATTTGCTGTAAGGAGATATCCGGTGGGTATCCCGGATAATTTCAGGAGTATCTGGGGTTGCTTCTGTTCAACACGTCTTCCAGCCGTTCCATCACTTTTGTGTTGTTCTCTATGACTCCCTGCATTTTTTCGCGGTCATCATCGAGGTATTGTGTCAAACGGTCTTCCAGTTTTATCTGGCGTTTCCATAAGATCCACGCAATACCTATTAGAACGATCACTGAAAATGCCTGGTCGCCCAGCCGCTGTAAAACGGTCTGCTCGGGGTCTGAATGTATAATTGCATTTAATAGTACCATCTGGGGTTAACAACATTTTCATTTACGTTTACCTGCATTGTCTGCAAGCGATTACAATACAAAGAAACAACATCGGGGCACGTTGAAAAAATCAGGAAACAATGCTTATTCTCTTATTGTGCAATCATTCTTCAATCATTGTTCAATCATTAAAAGTGAAAGCGGAAAAGAAGTGTATTGCAGCGACCTTTACATCCGTTAAGCAACGAACATTTTGATCATTTAAATCATAAAGAATGGATAGTTTATTTTCAAATCTCTTCCTTGCTTTGGAAGAACGTATTGTAGCCGGAGTGCCTTTAGTGAAGGGTGTATATCCTGAGCTTTCACAAACAGAGAATTACAATGGCAGCCCCTCCGAATGGCCATGCGTATTTATTGATTTCACCAATCTTACTTATTCGGAACAAAGCTCCTTTATACAGGCAGCATCCGGTGAACTGCAATGCAGGATGGTATTCAAAGTTACTAACGCAGCCGGTTCTGATTTCCTGGATACGCCCACAGCGCTTAGCCATTATGAAGCAGAACTAAAATTGCATCAGACACTGCAGGGATGGACCAATGGAACCGTCGCACCATTAACCCGTATAAAGCTGAGTACTGAAGACAGGGATGATGCATTCCGTGTGCGGGTACTTACTTACAGCCTTAACTTTAATGAGTATCCTCTCCAATCTCCAGGCAGCGATATCCCAACACCATTGCTTGAGCTGTTATCCTGATAACGAAATTAAAAGCGATCTCACAACATGCAATAAAAAAGCCGCTGTAAAAATTACAGCGGCTTTTTTATTGCTATTACCAGGCCCACCAGGGATATAGTATTTTCAATTGTTTCAGGTCCGGTTGTTCTTGTTTCATGATCTGTTCCAGTCTCTCACTATTACATTGCAGGCGGTAAATAATGTTACTATTCTTGATCCAGAATTCACCTGACAATTCCTGGATAGCCATATCATATCGTTTGCCCAGTAATTTGATATGGTAATAATACCTGTGCAGCAGACATTCATCTCTGAGCGCTATCATATCAGCTGAACGTCCTTTCCTCGTTGTCTTCCTGACAGGGTTTTCAATATAATTGTTGAAAAGCGATTGTTGTCCTCTCATAATCGTTCTTGATGCTTTTTTTGTGATAAAATAATAGCCGCTTCAAAACCACCGGCAGGCATGGATGCCCGTGATTTTTTGCAGACAGGAGTTAACCCGGTCAATAAATTGTTAGAAAGCGCGCTGCTTACAGGAAGCTGCGGGTAACAGTATGGGCTGCCATCCTCTAAACAGCCCTTGTAGGGTGTCCAATTATACAAGGGTTCTCATAACTAGTTATTTTGGCTTAATAATATTAAAGGTAGGGAGGCACTTACTATCCATTATGCGTAGTGAAATTATTTTTGGGAGAGGGAGAAAACAAAAAAGGGCAGACTTGCGTCCACCCTTTAAAGCTTGCGGAGGAGAAGGGATTCGAACCCTTGATATAACAATCTGATTCATAGTAATTTATAAACAACCATATATTAAATGCTACCTTAAACCATACCTTATTCTCAAAAGGGAGCTTTGTCATTAAATGATAAACCTGGATTTACTTGTACTTAGCCAGACAAACTTTTAAATCCTCCAATACAAGGCAGGCCTTTCTTAAAATACCCTCCTTTTCAGCATTACTAAGCGCAGGGATAATTTTATTCTTATCATGTTCGCTAGGCTTATCTACTCCTCTCATTTTTCTATAGAAGGTGGGAAGGCTCCAATTACATTCTGCACAAGTAGTTTCCCTAAATCTGATTGGCAAGTCCACCATGAATACATATAATTCATTTAACATATTACCACCATTAGGGTTTTCCTGCTTTACTTTTTTCATTATCAATGTTTTATTAAATTTTTAAATGTCTTTATCCAGTTCCTGCTTAATATTTCTAATAACAGCATCTAGTGGTACAGCTCTTTTATGATCAGTTCTGCCCCACCAATTGCAATCATAAGCCCTTAAAACAGTTTCTCCTTTGGCTATCAGCTTTTCACTTAACCAGAAAGGAATTAACCACCATTCCAGTATTTCTTTTTCTTGACAAGGAGCATTTTCAAATCTGTCTAATTCCTCATCCAGTTTGGCTATGTCCTTTTGTATGGTATTTAGCCTATCTCTGTCATCAGCTCTTAATAGCGCTTCCTTGTCAATACATAGAAGCCTTAACTTCTCAGAAATGCCATCTGACATTTCAAAAAACTGGTTTTCAGGAACTTTTATAGTGTCTGTATGGACTTTTAATGTATAGGTGTACATATTGTACAGGCAATCCTGTAAGTCCTGCCATTTATCATTTTTCAGCAGGGTATTGACTAGATAGGTCTGATTACATAAAATGTTATGTTCTGCAAACTTGGCACATCTTGCATAGTTTACATTATCATCGCTCATAAACAATTGATTTTATGATTAATTAAAACAAGTCATTAATACTTGCTTTCCTTTTGGGCAAAATGTTTGAAATGCTTTAAAAGCATATCTTCCAGTGTATAGTTTTTGGTAAAATGGTATTCAATACCCAACCAGCTACAGCACTTGAAGTCTATAACAGGCTCACCTTCTGTTATAACATGCTTTGCATACCAGTGGGGAATTAATAGCCACTGATATATTTTCCTGTCTTGCCATTGAGCTTTGCTCATTTTCTCAAGATCAGCTTTTATTTCTTCAAGCCTTTCCTGCCAGTATGCCTTATCCTCCACACTGCTAGCATTGACAATGCTCTTAACAGTCTTTCCATGATGACCACTCAATTCATCCTGCCTTTGCTTAAATACCTCTTTAGGCTCCCTAACCCTTCCATAATAAATTGTCAAAACATCAGCTTCTTCAAGGTTATGGACAGTTAATGCCTGCCTGTTGTGCTTTAAGAGTAATTCTACCATTTCAGTCTGCTCTATCAACAGAGCTTTTCTTATGAACTGTTGATATTCTTTTGTTTTTGCCATTTTTATTGATTAAAAGTCGAATAATATCCTGCTTTACTTAATTGTTTCATATGCTTCAAAGAAAGCAGGAAAGAAATTCAGCATATTTGTTTATTCAGACAGCTTACCCTGCTTACCTTAATAGGGTAGGGTGGGTAACCAGATTGTATTAAAAGACAAAAGGCTGCTTATTCAGCAGCCTTTTAACTTATATTAAACCATGAAACAAAAAAGCCACCTGAAATAAATCAGATGGCGCTATCATTCATTACAAACTTTTACTGCTTAGGCAAGAAATCTTTTATCTTCTCCAATTGCTTATTAGCAATCTCTTGCTTTCTTGGAGCCATTTTCCTTTCATCTATTTTGTTGAGTTTTTCATCAACAGTCATAGTGATCTCCTGCTTAAAAATGTCACTCCAATATTTTATCACCTTCTTTTCCATGTCATGAAATTATAACTTTCTTCTGATTAAAAAACCTACGACTTCCATATTTTTCTTAAATGGGTAAATTCCAGTATCAGTTTGACAATGTATCTCGAATTTACTGGACAGATATTCAAAGTTCAGGCTTATAGCCATTCTATAAAGCCTTGTCCTTCCCTTAGTGCTACCAGCAAAAAAAATCAACCTCTCTGGATACGAGTTTAGATAGGCATCTATTGCATGAGTTACAGTAGCCAGTATTTTGTTCCTATCGCCATTATCACTTATACTGTAATCATTAATTTCCCCATCCATATCAATGTCACCAAAAACCAAATTATATACATTGTCATATTCAGTGGGAGCAAAAACTATTCTTTTAGGTATTATGCCTCTTCTGCCAATACTGAGAAATTCAAATACACCATACCCTTTCTTTATGTAAAGGTCTTGATATACTTCATACTGCATTATTTCTTGTTAAAAAAAAAATAAAAAAGAAAAAAGGGCCATTGGTTAAATAACCTGGCCCTTGTGTTAACAATAACTAACCCTATGCTTAACTATGGCTATTTCAGAAACCAGCTACAATGCTGATGATTCAATACATTTTTAATTTCTTCTGTGAACTGGAATGCATTTACAGACCTGTCAAGAAAGGTATCTATATAGGAACTTTTATTAGCCCCTGTGAATAGATTGTATAGTTTCCAAAGGCTAATACTGCCATCTTCCTGCCTGCAAAAACTGTTATCCCTGAAATAGTCTTTACATACAGTACTGATCTGGCTATCTCCAAAGAGTAAAGGAGGAATATCCTGCTTTACATGAGCAGGTAAGAAATTATACAGCTTGCACCTACCTACCAGTTGAACAAACTGCTGTTCTGTAAGATGATAATTTGTAAAAGCCTTTAATTTTTTCAAATGACGAGCTGCCTGATACTCCTTGAACAAACAGTATATGGCATTTTTAAGCTGGTAGAGGTCTTTTACTTTTAAATCTGCCAGATAACCATCTGTCCAGATACAAAGATTAGTACATACCTTATTCTGGAAGCCAATAAATACCTTGAAATTCTGATCTGAACCACTTTTGCTGTATAAGTTATCAAGGTTATAGGCTTTTACCCCACCAATAGTTAAAGAGAGCTTACTGCCATCTATTGTATCAGAAATGGAAGGAATTTCAACAATGAATGCCATCCTTTCATAATACAGGGTCTTTTCATGCTCTAAGAGGTCTTTTGCTGCCTTATCTTTTGCTTCTGGCACTCTGCCTTTAATTGGATGAGAAAGCCTTATGTTGGGCTTTAAAATGGCTTCTTTCTTGAAAACATCTGACACAATCTCTCCTGTAGCATCAATGAAATCACAATGGCTGATTAATGGCTCATTGTCTTTAGCAAAACAGGGGATTGTATGATTTTTTCTGATCTCCTGAAATGTAAATTCGTCAGTGTTGGCCTCAATGAATGGCTTTGGTGTAGAAGTTTCCTCAAATTCTATATAAGACCTGTTTCCAGGTACAGTTATAAGCGCTGTTTGTTCCATAGTGTTAATCATTTGAACTTTTAGTAAAAGGGAAAGACAGCACCATAATAGCACTGTCTTTCATTTATGCTGATGAAAAGAATAATTAGCTTGAATGATATTGACTACTCTGGAATGTATTCATACTTATGATCAAGGGTAACCACTTCTCCTGTACCAGCTATTGTATAAGGATAAGGTTCACACTCCTTTTTAATAATTGTTCCTGGGATAGTTCTACCAAGCATTAACTTGGCTGTTAATTCATCAAAAGAGGAGGAGATAACACACTTCTTGGCAGTAGCATAAAATTTGCCTGTCTGCTTTGATTGTATTATTTCAATATCCCCTATAAGTTCCAGTAAAATAAACTTCCTTCCCTCTGATGTTTCGTTTAAAGAATAATTTTTAATAATTACCATATTGCGAGTTTGAGTTAGTAAATGAAAATTTTTCTATTAAATAAGGTGGGAGTAGGCCCAAACCAGTACTATTAGGTGGGGGATAACATGAGGGGTGGTCATTAAATGCATACCATTATGCTATATATTAAAATAACACTGAAAATTTTGGTGGGGAAATTTTTCCCAGAATTCTAGGGATTATAAGTAGATAGAATGTCATTTGTGCATATTGAAAATAATGCATATTTTTAGTTGCAAGCCTAACTGTAAATTAGTTAGCTCTCTGAAGTTTCAACTATGACCTTAGAAGAATTAATTTCAAAAAACCAAGGGGAACATATTTCTTATGCCCAATACCTTACTGCTGATGAGTGGCTGGCTAAAAGAAACGCAGTAATTGAGAGGGATAACTATATATGCATTAGCTGTAAAAGGGGTTCAACATTTTATATTAAAAACTGGGCGTCTCCCATTAAATACCACCTCTGGAATGTTAATAATTCTACAGGTGAACATGCCCCTTGGCATATCAAGGGCGATAATAAACTAATACCAGCAGATAAGCACTATCACTTAGAGGTGCATCACAGAAGATACATTTTAAACAGATTGCCTTGGGAATATCCTAATGATGACTTAATTACCCTATGTAACCATTGCCACACTGAATTTCATCAAAATAATAAAGTACCTGTTTATAGTGAGGATGAATTAACCAAGCTGGATTATGAAGTATGTGATAGATGTAATGGTTATGGTTATTTGCCAGAACATAAGCATGTTCAAAATGGGATATGCTTCAAGTGTCAAGGCGAAAGATATCTGACCCCACTCATTGAGAGATAGGTTTCCTTTACTTATTTCTGTCAAAATATTTTACTTATATAGATAATCCAAATCGACCTCAAAATGGACTTTCAAGAATATCAAAAAATAAGAGCAATTATTGCAGAGAAAGCAAAGGTGCTAATGGCCCATGAAAACAAAAATTTTGCAAGGGTGGGACATGACGATTCAAATTACAGTGAGAGAGTTGTAGATGGTAGGCGCTTCTGGATTGTGACCACTAACACTTTTCGGCAAATTATTAATAATGTGCTAATTGAAGCCACAGAGAAATTCCCTGATCTTTTTGGAAAAAAGAATGCCTGGAAAGTTTTGCAAGCATTGTTTAATATAGAAGTTCCCTTCATGGTGAGGAATTTACCAGAATTCGAAGAATATCTAAAAACTGAGCATTGTGCATACATAATGGAGATACAAAATGATAAAGTTATTGGCGATATTCTGAGAATTGACTTGTTTAGGAAAATCGACTCTTCTCCTGAAGGATATGATTTCACTGGTGGGACATTTCACGCTTTCAAACACTTTACATACAAGGATCTACCATTATCTACACATAATGAGAAAGCCCCCTTAGCCCACCCATCTGAAATCTATGATATAGTAATAACAGGTTTTTTTATATCTAAGAATAAGACTGTTGAGTCTAGAAAGGGAAAAGATAAGGTTGTTTCCACGATCACTTATAATGAAAAGTCATATAAACTTGCATTTTACCACGAACACAATACAGATGTATATTTCTTAGATACTTTTTTGAGAAACTGAGATCTGATGCTTTTATCTAACCTATTTGATCAATTGTTTAATGTATGTCTTTAGATTCTTTATTAAAGTTTGCGCAAGAGGCAAAAAATATTTATTCTTCTCCATTGGGAGAACTGGTGAAAGCGCAACAACTGCAGAATAAAATAAATCCTTTTATTGAGTTAAATAGAAAAGTAAACATACATAAATCATGGTTTAAACAATATCCTTCATTAGCCTTCTACTTTAAAGCTGAAAAAATTCAGTTGTCAAATAAATGGATTGAGACATATTTTACAGTTCCTTCAAAGGCAATGAATTCCTTTCTTTCTCTAAAGTATGACTTCTCAAAATTTTTTAGCGAAGAATATGGAGACATTAAGGAAGAAATAGTTATTAAAGAGGCCAAGAACGTTAAAAGAATTATAACAGATGTTTACAAGAAGAATAGTGTTCTATTACAGCTTGAATCGAGGCAGTTTGAAGAACTAATTGCAGAACTTCTTAATGCTCAGAACTTCAAGGTTGAATTAACGAAACAAACAAGGGATAATGGTTATGATATATTAGCTGTTAAAAGTTTAAATGGCTTTCCATTGAAATTTCTAGTGGAATGTAAAAGATATGCCACTAGTAGACCAGTGGGCATCGAAATTATTAGAAGTTTTAGTGATGTTATTAATACTGAAAAAGCAAATAAAGGGATTATAGTAACGACTTCCTATTTTACAAGTATTGCAAAAAAGAGGCAAGCAGAATCTTCTTATCTGCTAGATTTTAGAGATCGAGAAGATGTTCTCAGCTGGATAAATGAATACTATGTTCAAAAAATTGAAGGCAAATACATCTCAAATCCACCCTCATGACAAATTTTCTCTATGATCCCTGACAGACTATTTAAATCTCTGCTTCATAACTGTACTGGTTATGAAAAATATTTAACTGGACAAAGCCTAGAACTTGGTTACAAACCAGATTATGTCCTTAAAAAGGAGAATGACTTTATTATTCTTGAAAGTGAAAATTCATCAAGCAGAAAGACTTTTGTAGGGGGACTTGTTAAAGCAGCTCATTTTCTGCAAGGAGAAAGAACAGGAATTTTAATTTTCATCATTGTTCCCAAAGAAAATACAACTGTTTCTGCAATAGCTAATCATTTGAAGGCATATCTTTCATGGATTAAGGAAAAAACCAATTTAAGCAAAGTCTTTGTTATTGAAGCTGGGCAATATTATAACAATGGCACTCTTCTAAAAATAGGGGAAGAAGAATTTAATGGTCTTGCAATTCAAGTGTAGTTCAACAAGCCTACGCTTGGCAAATACAATAGCTCTAGGAAATTAAAATCATAGCTATTTCACTTAAATTCCATCAATACCCAACTCTTTAAAAAATGCCCTATGTCGTAAGTTAGCATCTTCTAAAAGTTGTTCGTAATTCATTATTTCAATGAATAAATTAACGCCTTCCTCATACTTAAATAAGGTATTTTTGGATGAAACTTTATAGCCTACTCTCTTCAGATGTTTTTCCAAATCTTTATCATAATCACATATAATATAGCCAAATTTAGGGGTACTTTCATTAATATTGACATATCTTCCTTTATAATCCTTTGCCTTACTTTCCATTAACGTAAATACATACTTCATGATCTGACTTCCCAAGTCTTTCTCTTCATTTGTGAAGTTTGATCGCATTGGCCTTTTAAATTCAAAAAAAACGATGGAATCCTTTGCTTCTCCAAATGCAAATTTTTGATTGTAAATAAATACATCAGCAGCCTGGGTACTATCAGATTGAATAACTTCTACCTCGTTAAATTGTTTGTCAGAAGAAATGTATTGATGGTAGGCAATTTTCTCATCTAAAATCCACAGATTATGGTCATTGAAAGAAACTTGATTGGTTGAAGAGTTCATTTTAAATATAATCTCATGCAAATCCTCTTCTAGCATATATCTCCCATTCTGCTGTACTTCAAGAAATCGTTCGAAAATCTTCAATACAGTTTTTCTATGCATCATATACATAGCTAGTTTTGATTTACCAGACTCGCTTTCAAATGTAAGTACTTGATTTAATAAGGATTTATATTCACTTGTTTCTTGGATTTTATCTGGTGTTTTGCTTAAAAATTCGTTAACTCTTGCCTTTTGCTTTTTCTCTAACTCATAATTGATCCTATGGAGATGATAATCTTTATCTTTTTCATTTAATCCTGGAGGGATTGTGGAAAGCAATTCAGTGTGCTCCAATAAATGTCTATATTCAAGCCTTTCAGCATAAATATAATCTCTAAGTTCTTCAGTTTTTACTGTGGCGAATTGTTCTATCTCTGTAAAATACTTATCCTTTACGTTACTTATTATTCCTTGATTTATTTCTTCAAATGATACCTTGTTGAAAGCATCATTGTCAGATTTTTTCTTTGGAATTGAAAACTCATTCCTGTAATCATTAACATTATTATTTAGAACTTCACCCTTTATATAAACTGATAAAGAATAATTGCCTTGATCGTCATGAAGAACGTTGTCTTTAAGATCAGGTATTAAGTCTGCTAACTTTTTGGTATCTACTTCTCTACTATGTGCACAATAGTGGATCTTATGATTATTGCCTTTGATGTAATTTTTAACATAATTTAATTCAAATTTTTCCCCTCAATTTCAAATTCGCCAATTAGCTCATCAGTTACAATTTTCTGAGAGAATAGCTCATTTAAACTTATTACTTCTGGTGAGGCATCATCATAAATTAAAATCTGAGGTTGTGTATTACTAATAAAATAGATAAGGCAATGCTCTAATATTTTTGTAGCAATTGTATCAGGTGATGGATTCTTCAAATACTTGTCATAATATCTTACCAATTTAACTGAAGTGCGTGTATCTTGAAAAGACTGTTCTTGATTGCTAAGGGGTTCAACACCATTCATTACATCAAACTCAAACACCCTCTTAAATTTTTTTGCTCCTTCAATGTAGCAGCTGTCAATTTGGACCTTATTAAAAGCTGCTAGAGACATAAACCTTCCTATTCCTTTACAGCCCAAATCAATTTTATGACCTGTATATAGTTCATTAAAAGAATCGAAATTCTTAGTATTAAATCCAATGCCATTGTCTACAACTTCAAAGCCTAATACTTTTGATATACTGTCTACAGATTCGTCAGTATTAATTTGATCTGAATCTGCTCGTCTAACATAAATTTCAATCTTACCATTTTTTCTTTTGGCTTCATGAATTGATTGAATAGAGTTAATGATCACTTCATATAATGGGAATAGATAGTTAGCCTCTCTCAACTTTATCAAGTTAACGAGATTACTGATGTTAGTCTGTATATAACCTTTCCCAGTAGACATATTCTAATAAGGTTTAAAGAAAGTCAAAATTACTAATATTTTTAGCAATTCAGTTAGTTTGTGGCAATATAATTTCTTTTATAATGTGAAAAGCTTAAATTTTTAACCCCTATGATGCTTATGGTGTCTAAAACAGCTATGGTTATAGGGTTATATAAGTTGTTATGCATTGGCTTCCCTTACTTACCATAGCCTATACTGTACATTTCTTAAGTATTCCAAAAGAAGTTCATAGTCTGTCTGTGGAATTAGGAGGTTAATGCCATGAGATTTATGTGTTACGTTATCAAAAATGAATGATCTCAGAATAGATTTATATCTGTCTAGGCTACCAAACTCTTTGCGATGAAAATCATTCCAGGCGCGCATTATAAATCCTGTAATAATATCAGCGACTTGAATTATTTTCATTCCCTTTGAGTCCTCAAATGTCAAGACAGCAGTATCTGGAATTTTAAATATTGCCTTGGCGCCCACAGGAGAATCTTTAAGTAATTCGTCTGTTTTAGTACTTTTCATCAAATCAAGTGTCGATTTAATAATTTCATCAAAATGCTTTTGTTCATCATGGATTATTGTAAAAGGAGGTAATCCTTCATCTACTCTGAGTCTTTCACATCGTGCAACAAGATAGCTGAAAGCATGGGTATTTGGCAGTATTGATACAATTTTTCCCTTTTTATCCAAATCAGGAGGTGGCAAGTAATTAAGGTAAGCATTAGGATAATTTCCATTATCATAGTCATCTAAATAGTCATCCCAAGTAAGCTTCACACTAGTATAGTTAATTTCATCTACTTCGGTAGGCAGAGGTTTAAAATATTCACATAATGCACTTAATAAATTTTCAAATCTCTCTCTTGAAGGATGAAAGCAAAGTTCACAAAACTCAACATAAAATTTCTCTGGCAAGTTCCTATAAAAAAGGTCAGCTAATCCATTCCTTATTAATATACTTTCCTTATCCATCAAAAAGCGATTTGATGGCAAAAAAAGGGTATTTATTAATTGAGTTGCTAAATAATATTTCTTATCCATCACTTCTAAAAAGAAAGGGATATCTAACCTCTTCAATTCCTCAAATAGTTCTATGATAAAATCTGGTTTCCTTTCATATATGCTTTTTGACTTCAACTCTGGAGCCTGTATTTTATTTTTTGCTTTTAGTCTATCAACAAAATCAATTAACTGATTCTCCCTCTCCTCAGTCTCAATTAGAATCCCCCCTAATGCAAAAAATGGCTGCTCTTTATAATTTGTTAGCCCTACGCCATCAATAACTGGCTGCCCTGTATTACCACTTTCATCTATATATAGTTTCATGTTTTCCATTTAGAAAAATCTTTCTTATGATACGACCAAAACTACACCTTTCTTGATAATAGTTGCTAATACAATTGTATGAAAAGCAGGAATACCCATGAACAATTACATGGGTATTCTCTTTTTAGTTTTATTACTGTGCAACTACAATCTGTGGCCTCTCTCCCTTTTCCTTTAGGGCATAAGCATAGACTCCATTAGTTTTTATTCTTGGAAAGTTATGCTTCTTCATATATTTACCTACCTTCTGAATGTTAGCATCATTAACAAGCAAACTAGATTTTCCAGATAAGTATTGTGTTATTTCTGAAGCAGTCCATTTATGCTGAGGCAACAATTGTTCAACATTAACTGGCTCTAACCATTTTAAAATCAATTCTTCAATATAGCTTACAACCTCAAATTGAGTATTGTGTTCAACCACTTCTTCTGTTTCCACAGAATCAAACCAGTATTGAAATCCATTCTGAAACAGGTGTTTAGCCTGGGCATAGACATTATCCATGTTTATGTTATGAGTAAAATCTATTTCATCCACTTCAAAACACAAGAACCTCCTATTACCTGTGGCATCATTCAAGAATTGTTTGTTGTTAACTGACCCATGAAAGAAGCCCTTCTTGGCATTGTATCATCAAAATGGGCATATGGTCTTCTTTCCCTGATCTCAAACTTAGTAATGATCTCCTTTAATCTTTCTGTGTTTGCTTTGCTTAAATTATCCATTTCGTCCAAGTTAATTAGAAAACATTCAGCAAGTCGTATTTTGGAGTCCTTATCCTTAAGATTAGGAATACCTGAATAGAAGTAATCTTTCAACCCTTGGGGTAACAGTTTTAGCATCCATGTCGTTTTACCTATACCCTGCCTACCAGTAAAAATAATAGCAGTGTGATTTGTAATTGAATCATTGGTTGCACATCCTACTGCTGCAACTATCCACTTTTTGAAGCATCTATGCCAAAATTCATCCCTTATCTGTTTTTACTGTCTCTGCCAACTGCTGAATATAATCAGTTCTGCCATCCCATACTGGTAGATTATTGAAATATTGCTGAAATGGATTGTAAGCAGGAGTAAAATCTGAATGAATTATTGATTTTAGACTGGTTGGAGATACCTTAATTGACCTCTTACCAAGCTCCCTGATAATTGAATTAAATTTAAAATCACTCAACAACTCAAAATTCGCTTGCCTTTTCTTTCTAAACTCCAATCTACCTGACACTTGATTAAATCTGAAATCATAATGGCCATTTAAATGCCTCTCTACCAATTCCAAAGGAGATTGCCCATCTTCTGCTATTGTTTTCTCTGTTACTTCATTATGTGAAACCCATTTTTGAGAGTTTTGTGAAATAAGGTTACCCTCATTACCCATATTATCACCAATCTGTGGCATGGACTGATTGCCACCATCTGCCTTTCCTGCTTCCATTATAAGGGTAAGCTGGGTAAGGTTGTTTTGTAATTCCTTTGATTCTAAAGCCATTTGTTAATTTTTTAAATTTCTTGGAAATATTTCCAATACAAAAGTGCTATAGAAGCAAAAGTCCAAACAGTCTAAAATGGTCTGACAGACTATTTTCCAACAACCCTCATTATTAAGGGGAATTGTAGGAGCCAGGTTATTTTTTGATTTCTTTTGTTGCCTGGGGAAGAATATCTGGAATGTCAACCCTATTCCTTTTAGCTTTTTTATCTGCTCTTGAATCCAGATAAGTTGTCACAGAAGTTTCACTAAATGGGTTTCCCTCTTCATCGACAAAATTGGCAAGTAGAAATTTCTTAAGTTGGTCAGTGGGGGCTGATAAATAACTGATGCCTTTCTTTTCCAGCTTATAATCATTTGCAAGTTCATAAAACATAGTGCAAAGTGAAGCCACTCCTGCATTCCACTTTAATCTTGGCTCAATAGCACTAGAAGTGGTTACAGATATAGGGGTAGAAGTTATAGCATTAACTGAATATTTCCTTTGCAGAGATGCTTTTAGCTCATTCAGAGTATTGGCTATTACAGGATCTTTTGCTGCATCTGGATATAGGGGTATCTGAGAAAGCAACTCATCAATACTTTTGATGATTAGTGATATAAAAGTTCCTTCGCCCTTTTTGTCAAGATTACTCAATAAATACAGATCAATGGCTGTTAATGCATCCACCTTCTTTTTAGACAATAGAATGCTTAAATATTCAACAAAAGAGGTTCTTACTTTCTCTTGACCTGTCATCATTGCATTGACTACCCAATGATCAATATATTCTTCCTGTAGATTAGTGTAAACTACATCTTCATAGCTAAATGGGAAACCCTCTCTATAATCATTAACTTTTTTAAGCTCTATAAGGTCTATAAAAAACTGTAAGGGATGTTGCTCCATAAAATTTAGGTGCAGGGTTATTAGTTTACCTGCACCTAATATACATAAAAGTTTGATTTGTAGCTAAAAAATGGGCATCTGCATTAGTAGAAAAACAACTAGTATCGCAATCAACTCAGTAGTTAAATACGATAAGAGTGAGGCGCGATTTTTACTACAATATTTTGTCCTTTCCAATGCTTCAAATGTCCAGCCCATAAGAATGAATACAGGGATGATGATGGTCGTGGAAGAATTTGATAATACATTATACATTTCCAATACTATTATGTTTGAAAAATTTAAGACTCCATTTTAAAATAACAACATCCCATTTGGAGGGCCTCTTATTCCTATTACTTCCATATTACATATTACTGTTGCAATACAAAAGTGAATTAAAAAGAAAGGTCCTATGGTCCTAAATAGGTACTTATAGGACTAAAAAAGGAAGCTATTTGTATTTTGAAATATCAACTTTATCATCATTTAGGGCTCTTTTCTTTACTCTGCTGGGATTTAAAGCTGTTTTAATTGTATTATGGCTTAGATCTTGGCCATCTTTATCTATAAAATTACTTAGTAAAAAAAATTCGACTTCTTGTCGAGTGGCATTTATCAGTGGCTGTTTCCCTCGATTTTCAACTTTTGAGAAAAGATCGTAAAATAGAGACATTAGCTGATTTATCTGTCCCATCCATTGCAACTTTCCTCCTTTAACTGATGTTTTGTTGTCTTGCTCCTTGAGTGGTGGATTGTCGAATACATCATATTTCTCCACTAATTGGTCCTTGAAGAATACAAGGGATTCACTCAATTCATAGTATTCCTCTTTGTAATCACCTTCAATAAACTTTATAAGTGAATTGAAGGTTTTATACAACGTTTTAAGGTATAAGTTTTGTTTTATTTCTTCATCTATTCTCAATAAAGAATTATCTATAACATCAAATGCATTTAATATCTCATTATCAATTATTTGTTGAAATCTCGAGGCAGATATTTCAATTTTAGTATTGCTTTCTCCAGGACCTATTCCAGTTATAAATGTCTTATAACTATAAGGTTCAGGAGTATAAGTATAACTGTAATAATAGAACTTCCCTTTCTCTTCAATCCAAAGCATATCTCTAAAAACTAAATCCTTAAAAAATTGTAGGGGATGCTTATTCATAAAATTGCAGGTATTAAATAACCTGCACCTAATTTACTAAAAGTTTGATTTACAGCTATAGTTTGCCAATTATCCCTATTAAGACAAGAATAATAGCCCCTGTAACAATTTGTTCTACAGGATTTTGCTCTAAATCAGGAATAATGACAGCTAACAATGCTCCCAATCCCCAACAGATTGCAAAAAGCATTGGTATGCTGAATATGATACTAATTATCTCCATCAGCTACATTTTTTAAATTGTTACCAGATAATTTTTCCTTTAACTGCTGCATATCATTACTGATCTTGGTATCCACTACCTTAGCATAAATTTGAGTAGTTTTTAAGTTGGTATGCCCTAGCATCTTGGATACAGTTTCAATAGGCACTCCATTGCTCAAAGTAATGGTTGTACTGAATGTATGCCTGGCAAGGTGGAAAGTCAATTTTTTTGACACTTCACATATATCCCCAATCTCCTTTAGATAAGCATTCATTTTCTGATTGCTTGGAACAGGAAATATATATCCATCCTTTCCCTTCACCTGTAAATCCAGATACTTTTGAAGAATAAATAAAGCCTTTGGCAACAATGGTACACTAGTCCTTACATTTGTTTTTTGCCTAAATGTGGTAATCCACTTTTCACCATCTACCCCTGTTATAATATGAATAAGCTTAAGCTGCTTCACATCTGCATAAGCAAGACCTGTATAACAGGAGAACAGAAAAATATCCCTTACCCTGTTCAATCTTTCAATGGTAATGCCCTTCTCTTCAATCTTGGCTAAATCATCAGTTGTTAAAAAGCCCCTTTCTATGAGTTTTAAAGAGCATTTAAAGTTCTGAAAAGGGTTCCTATCCAGCCAACCATGTGCAATAGCCATATTGGTTATCTTCTTTAGGAACTGGATATACTTAATAGTGGGATTATGGCTTATACCTTCTACTGTTTTAAGGTACACCTCAAAATTTACTACAAACTGGTGGTTCAATTCCTTCAGGAATATGTCTTTGCGCTTGTACTGGTATAGGAGATACTTTTTGATCTTGCCTTCCAAAGTTTTGTACTTGGTAGAAGTTGCATTGCTGTTCTTTACTCCAATGCCTTGCACCAAAAGGTCGTTATGATATGCGAGTGCTTCCAGTAGGGTTTTCCTTTCAATATCCCTTCCTGCCAGTCTTTGCTTTATGAGTTCAAGCGAAACAGGGGTTTCCTGTTCTATCAGTGTATTGTAAATGCCTAAAATCTTAACCTTTAGTGTAGCAAGCCCCTTATTAATTTCCTGGGCCTCTGTTGCATTGCCTCTAACCTGGTACTTTCTCCCATCCCATAATTTTTCAGTGATAAAAAAACCAGTGTTATAATTCAGCCTTTTGCCATCATGGGAAATCCTAGCAAATATGGGGACTACGCCTTTTGTTGTCTTTCTTGACTTATATAAAAAGAAGCTGATAAAGATTCTGTTACTATCCATTTTTTCAAAAGGTTTTCAACTCCCTTTTTGAAGAAATGGCCTAAAGCAGCAGATATTTAATTGATTGATATAGAAGTTATTAAATACACTTTTACTGCTACCTTGAAAAATATGCAGTGATACCTTCTATGCTACCTCGAAAAATAGAAAATATGGGTATAACTGAAAGGGATATGCTATAATATTGAAGCAGTAAAAATGTTCGATAATTCTCAACTCCCCCACCATAGCTACTTTCATGGCTATAAAACAAAAATGCCCACCACCTTGCGATGATGAGCATTTAAAGCTTGCGGAGGAGAAGGGATTCGAACCCTTGATACCCTTTCGAGTATACACACTTTCCAGGCGTGCCAGTTCAACCACTCCTGCACTCCTCCGGTTGATTGAACTTTTAAATTCAGGGATGCAAAAATAAGGCTTTTAACCGCATTTCCAAAAGAATTTAATCGAACTCACATATTAAGAAAAAAGCCCCGGCATATTACCGGGGCCTGATAAACAACAGCTTATGGGTTTTGCTCCAGGTTACCGTTCTTATTGATCTCCTCCTGCGGTATCAGGAAAAGCTTCCGCCCCTCTCCGTTGGGCCGGTGCTGGAACCACTTTTTAACCGTAAACACCCCGAAGCGGATCAGGTCTTGCCGACGGTGTGCCTCTGCCGCAAATTCCCAGCCCAGCTCATCCAGCAGGCGTCCGAATTGAACGTCATTCCCGCCCTGCACTTCCGTTACTGCTCCATTGTTCCAGTATCCGTAATTATACACGCTGCCCTTCAGCAGGTCGGCGCCGGTAACGGTGGCTTTAGCCGGGGTAGCAGTAAACGCGCGCTGCCGTACTTTTGTTACCTCTATGGCTGCCTCGGCAGATTTACCCGTACGCAGCAGGCATTCCGCCTTCATCATCAACACTTCTGCATAACGGAAAATGGGGAAATCATTGCTTAGCGATCCTTTGGCGCCTTGCCGGATCTCATACTTGCCAATCCGGAAGCCTTCATTAGACTTACTTTTCTCAATGCTCTCTACAAACTTAATATAGTTGATCACTTCCACGCCGGCTGGTGTTAGTTGCGGCCCCTGCAGCCAGGTGTCCTTCAAACGGGTATCAGCCGGATCATAGGTATCGATGAATTGAGGTACTGCACAGTTTCCTCCCCAGGGCTGTGCTTCCATTTTGAATACCTGCTGGCTCAAAGGGTCCAGTGTTTTCATATGGATAATGAAACCCGGAGCATTGATCTCATCGTAGGGCACTGTAAAGATCAGCTCCCGTGAGTTTTCATTATTGGTCTTGAAATTATCACGATATACCGGTTCCAGCATATATGCTCCAGACTGTATCACATCGTTACATTGCTGTAAACACTGCTCCCAGGCAGTGCTGCCGCTGTATACCTGCGCATTGAGATACACCCTTGCCAGCAAGGTCTTGGCAGCCCATTTGTTAAACCGCGCGTACATAGCTGTTCCAACTGTTTCCCTTAATGAGGAGATGTTGTCGTTCAGTTCCTTTACGATAAAGTCATATACCTCCTTACGCTTATTCTGCTTCGGTACGGAAAGATCTTTGTAGTCTGTTACCAGTGGAATATTGCCGAAATTATCGCAGAGCAGGTAATAATAAAACGCACGTAATGCATGCAATTCAGCCAACAAAGATCCTTTGGCATCTCCTACCGGCAATGTGCCCGAGTTGATCAGCCATATCGCTCTGTTGGTATTGGCAACTCCCGTGTATACACGGCTCCACAGGGCGCCGGGCTGTTCCTGCAAAGAGGTCCAGGTGTGCCGGTGCATGCGCTGATAAGTACCGCCATCATACCATCCGTTGGGCCTTGCAGGTGTAATAATAGCGTCTGCACTTTCTTCCTGCAGGTCAAAATATCCCATCCAGTCTGCCATTACAGGGCGTAAAGGACTATACGCCTGGGCGATGATCGCAGATGTATCAGACTCCTTATAAACGATGGTCTCTTCCACTATTTCTGAAAAGGTTTCCGGATCCAGCTTGGTACAGGCACTGAAAAGAAATGCCAGGATAACCGATGCTGTTATATATCTGTATATGCTTGTTCTGTTCTTCATGACTGCTTTTTTAATGAGGTGTTAAAAGGTAAGATTAACGCCCACGGTAAAGGTGCGGGTAGTGGGATATTTGTCCCGCTCATCATCGCCCGGAGCCAGGCCCGTACGATTTACTTCCGGATCTATGCCTTTATAGCCTGTAATAGTAGCCAGGTTCAGCGCAGCTACATACAGTCTTGCCTGCTTAATGTATTTGATCCGCTTGGTGTTGAAATTATATCCAAGGGTAACGTTATCTATCTTCCAGTAGTCTCCGTCCTCAATATAATAGCTCACATAGGCCAGGTCATCATTCAGTCTGGTTTTTCCGTATACATTATCAAATGCAGTTTTCAGCATGTTGTACTGCGTCACTTTAGGATTCTCGTAGAACAGGCGCTGGAAGTTCAGTACCTGGAAGCCAAATGCGCCGCGCATGGTAACATTCAGGTCAAAGTTTTTGTACCGAACGGAGTTGTTCCATCCCAGGTAATGTTTCGGCAGACCGTTGCCCAGTACTTTTTTATCATCCGGGCTCTTATCTGCACTGGCCACAGGCTTGCCATCTTTTCCTTCAATGATCCAGCGGCCATTATCATCAATACCTATGGATTTATAACCATAGAAATTACCGATAGGCTGTCCTACCTGCACGCGATGTGTAGCTTCCTGTATAGGCTCCCCTGTGTAGCCGGCATCAAAGAAATCATTCGTTGCGGCAAAGGTGTTGCTGGAAAGCGATACCAGCACATTCTTGTTGGTAGAATAATTCAAACCTGAATTCCACTGCAGGTTGCGTGTGCTCACCGGTACAAAGTTCAGCAGCACTTCTATGCCCCGGTTCCTGATCTGCGCGGCATTGGCCACTATCTGCGACATGGGATAAGGAGGTACCGGTACCTGGTAATCAAAGAGTGCATCTTTTGTAAGACGGCGGTAAGCGTCAATATTACCGGATATCCTGCCTGACAGCAAAGAGAAATCCAGGCCAATATTAAACTCTTCCTTCTTTTCCCAACGCAATTCCGCATTAGGGTTCCGTACCGCATCCAGGCCCTGTACCCATACACCGTTCACCAGGAAACGGTTGTTATAGTTAAAGCTCTGTAAGGATGCATAACGGTCATCAGGTATGGTACCGGTCACTCCGAAACCGGCACGCAGCTTCAGATCGTCCAGCCATTTGATGCCCTCCATAAAACTTTCGCGGCTTACGCGCCATCCCAGCGATACGGCAGGAAAAGTACCCCACTTGTAATTACGGCCAAACTTTGTAGATCCTTCATGACGAACACTTGCCAGCACCAGGTACTTATCATCCCAGTTATAGCTGAGCCTTCCGAAAAAGCCGATCAGCTTCCACTTATCTTTAAAGCTGCCCATCACCGCATCTCCGCGTTTCAAAGCATTGCCCGTTTCCATGTTGTTATATGAGTACTGGTCTGTTGGAAAATCCCAGTTCTGCATATAGAAATCCTCACGCGTATTATCCTGGTAGCTGTAACCGCCCAATATATTAAAACGATGCTTTTGCAAACTATGGGCATATTCTGTAGTAAATTCCAGCAGGTTGTCCTGCATATCGGAAGTGCCCCTGGAAGCATAACCATTGCGATTGTTTTTAACGGTAGATACATGCTTCTTCGTCTCTGCATATCCTCTTACTTCCGTCCATTTATTATTCGATAACAGCAGCTTGAACTTCAGGTCTTTTAGGGGTTCCAGCGTAACGCTGCCGTTCAGCCTTGTCTCTCTTTCTTCATTCTGTCCATAAGATTCATTCAGGTAAGCCACAGGATTATCATAAAAATAAATGTTGCGTTCCATCCAGTCTCCTTTGTAATTCCTTACACTGTCTGTAGGGTTGCGTATCAGCGCCTGCCTGTACACATAATTGTTAAAGCTGTTGCCGTTGGCGAACCCGCCATCGCCAATATCAACGCCAGACCAGTAAGTCCGGCTGCGGGTGATCACATTCAGGTTAGCCTTTAACATACCGTCTAACATGGTATGGTTCACATCTGCACGACCCGTCACCTGCTTGTTGTCTGAATGCAGGAATAGGCCCTGCCAGTTACGATAGTTCAGTGAAGCTGTCACATTAGTACTGGAGCTTCCGCCCTGGAAAGTAAGATTATGTGTATGGCTTACCGGATTACGGGTGATCTCCTTTATCCAATCAGTTGAAGTACCATAATCCGTAAAAGCGATGCCTTCCCTGATCAGCCGCCGGTAATCATCACCTGTCAGGAACTCAGGCCGGCGTGCAATAGTTTGCACACTTGCATAGGCATCATATTGCAGGGTAGGACGCATGTCCCCACGCAGCTTCCTGGTGGTGATCAGGATCACGCCATTGGTGCCACGCGTACCATAAATAGCAGCTGCAGAGCCGTCTTTCAGCACATCGATGGATTCTATATCCTCCGGCGCAACGGTATTCAGCGTTCCCGGTATACCATCTATCAATACCAGCGGAGAAGTTCCTGCTTTTAATGTAGTAATGCCGCGCAGCGAGATCTGCGTATTGGCAGTAGGATTACCGCTGGGTGTGGATACCGTAAGGCCGGCCACCTTTCCCTGTATCAGCTGTGCAGCATCACGTACAGCTCCTTTTACAAAGTTCTCTGACTTTACGCTGGCAATGGCGCTCGTTACGTCTCCTTTTCGTTGGGTGCCATATCCCACTACGACTACCTCGTTCAGGCCTACTTCGGTCGACTCCATTTGCACATCAATGACCGTTCTCCCATTCACCGGCACCTCTAATGGTTTCATGCCGGTAAATTTGAACACTAATATTTTATCAGCAGGAACAGTTAACTTATACTGACCGGCAATATCTGTTACAGTGCCGTTGGCGGCGCCGGCTACCGATATACTAACGCCCGGCAAGGGAAGGCCCTCCCTGGCGTCGGTTACCTTACCAGACACTGAAATGCCTTGCGCCAGCAGGGATGCCGACACAAATAACCACGGTATTATAAATAGCGTGGCTTTAACGTAGAATGAACGCATATCCATATTATTTAGGGTGAAATAATGTACACAACTACAGGTATTATGCTACTTAGCTTTTGGTTGAATGATCAGGCTGATACTCCCAAGGTAAATTTAACCCGTAAAATAAGTGTACATGTCACACTAATTAACCGATTGTTAGCAGAAATTAACCTCGGTTATCATGATAAAAAAATACCTGCGAAGCCACCTTGGCAACCTCGCAGGCCTAACAACAGAGAACAAACGTTAATGGTTGGTTTCAGTCTTGCTTAGTATATATATCACGTTACAGTACTGATCAGGCATAGCTTTCCTCCTCCGCATTATGCTACTTGCGGTTATATATGCTTCATCAACAGCAGGAATGATCTGAGAAAATCAGCTAATTAACGGTGGTGATTAATCAGGGTGGTAATACAAATATAGAGGGAGCCCGTTTAATTTCCAAGAAATATCCTATGGATTTTGTAGACTAATAGATTTGCTTCTTTACAATAAAAAAATAAGAGCCCGATAGACATCAAGCTCCGTCAAGCTATCCATTAAGACACAACGTTTAGTCTTTGGACTTTGCGTGTATTATAACAAAAACCTATAATTATGAAAACCCTTCAAATTTGAGACAGCAATAATTGGTACATGCATAAGGATGATTCACAAAAAGCCGGAACAGTTTATATCTTTCCCAAAAAGGGGAGCCTGATAAAGATCAGGCTCTTTCCCCTATTTGGTTTAACCATTAAAAGACACAAATAATTCTGTAACATTCACATGACAATGCTAAATGACAATATTGTTAACCCGTAGCGCTGTTTACGGAGTTTGTTCTATGCGCAGACTTGCATTCAATTCGTTTTGGTGGTTACGCTCTTGTTCCGGTTGTTTGTCCCCAATTGTAAAATAAGTCCCCCCCAAATAGGATATGGCAGGGTCCACGCCTTAAAATGCTGGCTGGGCCCGAATATGATATATACTATAATGATGAACTTTTTATCTCTACAGCTACCAGGGAAGATGGGGTATATACTATCTTCCTCTTCAATACAGGATCAAAATTAAAAAGATTCTTATTTTTAATATGTTAATCATCAGTTAATGGCTAAAGAATTTGTAAAAGGGAAACATTATAAAAAAGATATCTGTTACAATAGCATAAGAACTTATGATAAAGATCAGCTTTGGATTAACAGCGCGCTGCTACCTTTGCACTACCGGTAAGCCTTTGCTACCGGCCTCTTTCAATCAGTTGCTTACTTCAAATCAGTCAATGTTTTATGCCATCTGTTGAAATACTGGCAAGGGTGCAGTTTGCATTCACGATTGCCTTTCACTATATATATCCCCCCCTAAGTATCGGATTAGGGCTGTGCCTGATATTTATGGAAGGGCTCTACCTTAAAACGGGCCTGGCCATCTACCAGGAGATCACCCGTTTCTGGATCAAGATATTTGCCCTCATATTCGGGATCGGCGTGGCCACCGGCATCGTCATGGAGTTTGAATTCGGCACCAACTGGGCCACTTATTCCCATTATGTAGGAGATATATTCGGCAGCGCACTGGCCGCCGAAGGCATCTTTGCCTTTGCCCTGGAATCAGGCTTTCTCGGCGTGCTCCTCTTCGGATGGAACCGCGTAAGCAAAGGCGTGCATTTTTTCTCTACCATCATGGTAGCCCTGGGATCCATCTTTTCAGCCCTCTGGATAGTGATCGCCAATTCCTGGCAGCAAACGCCCACCGGCTACCGCATTGAAGGTACCGGTATGGAGGCCAGGGCAGTGGTCACCGATTTCTGGGAGATGGTGCTCAATCCATCCTCTGTAGACCGTTTTTCCCATGTGATCATAGGCTCCTTCCTGGCGGGGTCCTTCCTGGTAATGAGTGTGGCTGCCTGGTACATACTGCGGCGTCAGTTCACCAAACATGCCGAAGCCATGTTCAAGGTAGGTTTACGGGTAGCGGTGGTAGCGGCCCTGCTGCAGCTCTTCACCGGCCACCGGTCTGCTCATTACGTAAGCAAATACCAGCCAGCCAAACTGGCCGCTATGGAAGGCCATTTTGATACCCTGGCGGTCGCCGATGCCTATTTGCTGGGATGGGTGAACCAGAAAGAACAAAAAACAAGCGGGCTTAAAATACCCGGCGGACTGTCCTTTCTTACCCATGGCGACTTCACCACACCGATGCAGGGCCTGCTGGCCACACCGGCCGAAGACAGGCCTACTGCGATAAACTTCGTTTTCCAGACCTATCATATGATGGTGATCATTGGCATGACCCTTATCGGGCTTACCCTGCTGGCCGTGTTCCTGCTCTGGAAAAAGAAGCTGTTTGATCAGCGCTGGCTCATGACGATATTTGTGGGCGCTGTGCTGCTGCCGCAGATCGCCAACCAGGTAGGCTGGTACACCGCAGAAGTGGGTCGCCAGCCCTGGGTGGTATATGGCCTGCTACGTACCTCGGATGCGCTTTCAAAAACCGTTAGCGCCAACCAGGTGCTCTTCTCTCTAATCCTGTTCACACTGGTATATGTATTGCTCTTTGTCCTCTTCCTGTTCCTGCTGCACAGGAAAATCCAACACGGTCCCGATGTTACGCAGAACGAAGAAGAAGTGAGCGATCTGTATTCTAAAAGGAACATTGGAGGAGTACATTAAAAAGCTGCAAGCTGTCAGCTATCAGCTGCAAGCAGTTGAAGGCTACGGTTTACAGCGTCAGCACTTTGAATTACCTAATATTACTTGCAGCTTGTAGCTTGCTGCTTGTAGCTTAAATCAGTACACAATGGAAACATTCCTTGGCCTTGATCTTCCCACCTGGTGGTTTCTTGTAATAGGCGGACTTATTACCGGCTATGGTGTGCTGGACGGTTTTGACCTGGGCGCCGGCGCCCTGCACCTCTTCTTTAATAAGGAAGAAAGCCGGCGTACCGCCCTCAATGCGATAGGGCCTGTATGGGATGGTAACGAGGTTTGGCTGGTCATCGCCGGCGGGGCCTTATTTGCCGGCTTTCCCCTGGTATATGGGGTAATGCTTTCTACATTCTATATCCCTTTCATGCTCTTCCTGGTGGCGCTTATCTTCAGAGCCATCTCGATAGAGTTCCGCAGCAAAGAGCCCTGGCGCTGGTGGCGTAAAATGTGGGATATCAGCTATATGGCCTCCAGCACTTTCATCACCCTGCTGCTGGGACTGATCCTGGGAAACCTCATACAGGGCCTGCCCTTTAATGAAAAACATGAATTTACCGGCGATCTGCTCACCTTCTTCAATCCTTACGCTATCCTGATAGCAGTAACTACGCTTTCGCTCTTCATGATGCACGGCGCTATCTATCTCACCATGAAAACAGAGAACCGTCTGTACGCAAAGCTTACCGTGCTGGTGAACAACTGCTGCAAGTTTTTCATCCTCTGCTTCATACTAACTTCTATGGCTACACTGATCTATATTCCGCACATGACCCACGAGTTCAAACGCAGTCCCTGGCTGTTTGTACTGCCGCTGGGCGCCGTGCTCACCGTGCTTAACCTGAAGCGGAATATAGACAGCCGTAAGTATTTCACGGCATTCGTTTTTTCCAGCATCACTACTTCCATACTCCTGATCCTTTTCGCCATCGGTCTATTTCCCAATATCATTATTTCTTCCACCAACCCGGCTTACAACATCAGCATTTATAAGGCCGCCTCTTCTGCCACCTCCCTCCGGATCATGCTCGTAATGGCAGCCATCGGTACCCCGCTGGTACTGTCATATACCCTGTTTGTATTCTGGACCTTTAGGGGGAAAGTGAAGTTGAATGAGATGAGTTACTAAAACAGCTGCAAGCCAGACCCCCTAAAAAAACAGGTCCCCGCAAAAAATTGCAGGGACTTACCATTTAACCTATATTCTGTACTGTAGCATCAAAACTTAAATATCTTAAAGGGGAAAACAGTTATTTGCTCAGTATCAGGCACTTGTGTGATTTCAAGTGGATCCTATGTATATTTCAGACAGCTAAGTTGAGTAAAAGTTTAATCTGTAAAAAAAATATTTTTAGTTTCTGTAAGAATTGTCCCCCTTAAAGATATAATAATAGATGATATCATGTATACGAAATCTGATATAATTAGGTTGCCCGGGAAATATTTAACTTGCAATTATGAACCGTATTGACCGTCTTTCCGCTATACTCATTCAATTACAAGGCAAAAAGGTAGTAAAGGCCTCCGAAATAGCAGAGCGGTTTAACATCAGCCTTCGCACAGTATACCGCGATGTAAAGGCCCTCCAGGAGTCAGGAGTGCCCATCGGCGCCGAAGCAGGAACCGGCTACTATATTGTGGAAGGCTACCACCTGCCGCCTGTGATGTTCAACCGGGAAGAAGCCGCTGCCCTCCTTACCGGGGAAAAGCTGATGGAGCATTTCAGCGACCGTTCCAACCGGCAGCAATTCAGCAGCGCCATGCAGAAAATAAGGGCAGTGCTGCGTGGCAGTGAAAAAGACTTCCTGGAGGTGCTGGATGAGAACATCGCCGTGCTCCGGAACCGTACTCCCCAGGAAGATGAGTTCCCAAACCGCTTCCTGACAGACATACAGCAAGCCCTGGGAAAACAACAGGTGCTCCAGATGGAGTACCGTTCCGCCCAGAACAGCGAATTTACGAAGCGGAATGTAGAGCCGATCGGCATCTATCATAGTAGTAATACCTGGTACCTCATTGCCTGGTGCCAGCTGCGGGGCGACTACCGCAACTTCCGGACAGACCGCATCCGGAACATGCAGGTCAGCAACACCAGCTACGACAAATCCCGGCATATTTCCCTCCAGCAATACCTGGAGAAATACCATTCAGACCCTGTTCCCGAACACACCTTCAAAGTGCGGTTTTCTCTGAGCGTGGCCCGCTACCTGGGTAATCAGAAGTATTACTACGGCCTCGTAGAAGAAAAGGTCTGCGATAACCACATAGAGTACACCTTCATGAATAATTACCCCCTGGAATATTTTGCCCGCTGGGTGCTCATGTGGGGCAATGATGTAGAGATCCTCTTTCCCAACGAGCTGCTGGCCCGCATGAAAGAACTGGCCCTGGAGCTGAAAGAACACTACCAGGTATAGTCATTTTCCGTTTTCTGTCCGATGATCTTAGCCCTTTTTCCGATGCATGCTGCATTGGGATAGCATCAATGTTCCCGTCCCTTTCAATCTGAACACATATCTGTTCCAGCGTTGTCCCATCCCTTTAAAAGATATGTGACAACTCCGGGAGAGATATGGGACAACATTGGGACATATGGGAAGCAGACAGCAATCCGGATGCTATTCCAACCGAACATCAACGCAGTTTTACCCCTACTGACATACCGTTGTCACCACCCGCCCGTTGCTTTGCAGTTAGTAAACCCTCATAAAACATAAAGCCATGAATACAAATAAGATACTGAGTATCGACAATTTCTTCCTGCCTGCCCATAGCCTGCAGGAAAGCCGCCGGTTTTACGCCAACACCCTGGAGCTGCCCGTAAAGTTTGATTTCTCGGAAAGAGGGCTGCTGGCATTCCGGGTAGGCAACGACGAAGCAGCGGTCATCCTGAAAGACAGCACTAAGTTTCCCGATGCGAAAGCAGCCCTGCTGCTCCACGTAACAGACGTTCAGCAGTTCTATAACGAACTGCTGGCCAAAGGCGTCACTTTCACCAAAAAGCCTTACAAGATGAACACCGGCTGGGCAGCCGAACTGCAGGACCCCAGTGGTAACGTTATCGGCATCACTGATTATAATGACTAAGCGCTAACAATTAATAACCGCTAACCTATATGAAACTGGATCTCACTAAAACTCAAAAGCCTTATTACACCGCTTCTTCCGTCCCACAGCGCATCACTGTGCCGGCGGCAAAGTTCCTTTCCATTTCCGGGAAAGGCGATCCAAATGGCGAAGCCTTTGCCGCCGCTACACAGGCCTTATATACCAGCGCCTATAGCGTTAAAGCTATTTACAAACAGCTGCAGCAGGATTTTACCGTATGCAAGCTGGAAGGCTTATGGTGGGTGGATGAAAATCGCTGGAAGGTAGATGGGCATCACAGCGCGCTCCAGGTACCCCGCGAGGAATGGCAGTGGCAGCTGCTGATCCGTATGCCGGGATTTGTAAGCGACGAAAATGTACAGCAGGCTATTCAGACAGCTATGGCTAAAAAACAATTGCCACTATTGAAAGACGTAACATTCATCCCTTATGAGGAAGGGGATTGTATACAGGTGATGCATACCGGGCCTTATAGCGCGGAACCTGCCACATTACAGCTAATGGAGGATTTTATGGCGAAACATCAACTGAAATGGAACGGCAGGCATCATGAGATCTATTTGTCAGATCCCCGCAAAGCAGCGCCGGAAAAGATGAAGACAATTTTAAGGCAACCCGTTAAAGCCTGAGAAAGCTATTTATCATCACCCAGGCCCAGCAGCTCTATTGCCTGTTGGGCCGCTATCTGGCTGGCATCTTTCTTATTGAAAGCTTTGCCACTGCAGATAAGTTCCCCGTCAACCACAGCGCCTACTGTAAAAATACGGCGGCCGTTATCCATCTGCTCTTCCAGCAGTTCAAACTCCAGCGTTTTGCCGTTCTTGTTAGCCCAGCCGTAGAGTTTGTTCTTATGGTTCATTTCCACGCTTTCCAGCGCTTCCAGGTCAATGTAGGGAATGATGATACGTTTGTAGACAAACTGTTTGGTCTTGTTGTAGCCCTTGTCAAGGTACACAGCACCCACCAGGGCTTCCAGGGTATTGCCGAAGATCTGGCTGATCTTGAGAAAGCTGTTGTATTTGTCGTAGATGGTTAGCTTGCGCAGGCCCATTTTGATGGCAATCTCATTGAGCTGCTGCCGGTTCACGATCTTGGATCGCATCTCGGTAAGATAACCTTCTGTTTTGTAGGGGTACTTCCTGAACAGGTAATCGCCAATGATGGCGCCCAGGATGGCGTCACCGAGGTATTCCAGCCTTTCATTGCTTTCCAGGAACTTTTCTTTGCTGGAACGGTGGCTTAACGCTACCTCATACAAAGAGAAATTACCCGGCGCAAAGCCAAGCAGATTATAAAGGTCTTTATAAAGTTGCCTTTTTTTGGTTACGAAGCGATATAAAAATCCTGGCAGTAATTTCACACAATCAAGGAACAAATTTTTTGAAAATAACAGAGGCATTATGACCACCAAATCCAAAGGTATTGCTTAATGCGGCTCTAACTTCTCTTTTTTGTGCGACGTTAAAGGTAAAATTTAATTTGGGATCCAGTTGAGGATCGTCCGTAAAATGATTAATGGTAGGAGGTATGATGCCGTCTATAATAGACATGATCGCTGCTATGGACTCTACAGCCCCGGCAGCGCCCAGTAAATGCCCCGTCATAGATTTTGTTGAGCTGATGTTCAGCTTATAAGCGTCATCCCCGAAAACCTGCTGGATGGCTTTAACTTCTGCAACATCGCCTAACGGGGTTGAAGTCCCGTGTACATTAATGTAATCTATTTCATGGGTGCTTAAGCCTGCATCTTCGAGTGCCTGCCGCATCACGTTCATGGCTCCAAGCCCCTCGGGGTGTGGTGCCGTAAGGTGGTGTGCGTCTGCAGTGGCCCCGCCGCCAGCCAGTTCTACGTAAATTTTAGCTCCTCTCGCCATCGCATGCTCATAAGACTCCAGTATCAGGGCGCCTGCTCCTTCTCCCATCACAAAACCATCCCTGTCCAGGTCAAAAGGCCTTGATGCTGTCCTGGGATCATCGTTCCTTTCAGACAAGGCCTTCATGGCGTTGAACCCGCCTACACAAGCCTCGTTGATAACATCCTCAGAACCGCCCGTAACGATCACATCTGCCTTACCGTAACGGATCAGGAACATCGCTTCCATAATGGCATTGGTAGCCGATGCGCAGGCAGATACCACCGAGAAGTTCGGCCCCCTGAACCCGTGGCGGATAGAGATATGCCCTGCGGCAATATCAGTTATCAACCGGGGAATCAGAAAAGGGCTGAAACGCGGCGTTCCATCCCCCTGGTAGAAGTCTCTTAGCTCATGGCAAAAATTGATCATTCCCCCTACACCGGTCCCCCAGATAACACCTACACGGTCTATGTTAACAGAGTTACGGTCTATTTTTGCATCCTGAACAGCATGATCAGCAGCGATCACTGCCGTCTGCGTAAAGGGGTCCATTTTACGGGCCTCCTTCTTATCAATGAATTGGGTGGGATCAAAGTTCTTTAATTCACAAGCAAAACGGGTTTTAAACTTGGAAGCATCAAACTGCTTGATAAAATCGGCGCCGGATACACCGTTCGTCAACCCCTGCCAGTATTCCTGTACGGAATTGCCGAGCGGTGTAAGAGCACCTAAACCTGTAACGACTACGCGTTTTGGTTGCATTAAAACAATTCTGGTTAAGTAGGATTATTTTACGTGTTCTTCCAGGTAAGCAACAGCCTGGCCAACAGTAGTAATAGTTTCAGCTTGTTCGTCAGGAATGGAGATGTTGAATTCTTTTTCGAATTCCATGATCAGTTCTACCGTATCCAAAGAGTCAGCGCCTAAGTCGTTGGTGAAGCTGGCTTCAGGAGTTACCTCGGCTTCGTCAACGCCCAATTTGTCAATGATGATCTTTTTAACTCTTGATGCAATGTCTGACATAATTTTAAGTGTTTTTGGTTTAAAACTTGACTGCAAAAATATAATTTTTATTGAATTGGCAACTACGCATCTAAATTTTCACATATACGCATCAGTGCTAATGGCCGCAAACATAGCCCCAGCTTGTCTTTGCAATCATTATTAATAAATTGGCGTACCTTGTTATTGGATCGACGGAAGGCCAAAATTGACTGTCGTAACACCTAATTCCACCATTCAACCCGTTATTGAACCATTTATGGACGTATTAAGAGCTCTTAACTTTAATTAACACTCAGCCTTCCCTAGCGCCTCCGCCATTTATTAAATTTGCCGGGGCAGCCTGCGCCAAAGGGTGCCACGTTATCAAAATCCAGGCGAACTAATTATCATGACGAACAGTAAAAAGATGCTGAGAACCATACTGTTCACCATTATTGGTGCAGTAGTCATTTTCCTAGTGTACAAAAAGGTAGCAGACGGCAAAAGAAAAGAACCAGCCGCTCCTGCCAGCCGCAGCGGAGGCGGCGGCAAGCCCCCGCTCTTAGATGCCTATATCGTCAAAACAACCAAGCTGGACGAAACCATTGAAGCCAGCGGTACCCTCCAGAGTAATGAAGAAGTCGAGGTTAAACCGGAGATCACCGGCCGCATCGTTGGCCTCTACTTTAAAGAAGGTGTGAACGTAGCTAAAGGCGCCCTCCTGGTAAAGATCTATGACGAAGACCTCAAAGCCCAGCTACAGAAGCTGCAGCTGCAGCAGCAACTGGCTAAAACCACCCTGCAACGCCAGGAAAACCTTCTGAAGATAAACGGTATCAGCCAGCAGGATGTAGACGTTACCCGCAACCAGGTAAGCGCCTACGCCGCGGATATGGAATATACGAAAACACAGCTCCAGAAAACGGAGCTGCGCGCTCCCTTCAGCGGACGCCTCGGCCTGCGCAGCGTCAGCCTGGGCGCCATCGTATCCCCCACCACCATTATTACCACCTTACAGCAGATAGATCCTTTAAAAATAGATTTCTCCATACCGGAAAAATACCGCACCGCTATCAAATTGGGCGATGCCGTAACTTTCCGGGTAGCCGGCGATAATGATAATTATAAAGGCAGCATCTATGCCATGGACCCGAAAATAGACCTGGCTACACGTACCGTAAGGATCAGGGCCATTATGCCTAACACAGGCAAGCTGTTTCCCGGCTCCTTTGCCAGGGTTACCCTGGGCCTCCGGGATATGCCCGAAGCCATTATGATCCCCACCCAGGCCGTTATTCCGGGTACACGGGACAAAAAAGTGATTGTAGCAGACAGCGGCAAAGCCAAATTTGTAGTAGTTGAGACCGGCATACGGGACGAAAATAACATACAGATCACCAGCGGATTAAATGTAGGGGACACCGTCATCACCAGTGGAATTATGCAGCTGAGAGCCGGCATGCCGTTAAAATATGATAAAGTAAACTAAACACAATGAGTCTTCCATCCTTATCCCTGAAGCGTCCGGTTTTTGCCATTGTGATGAACATCATCATCGTGATATTTGGTGTGGTGGGATTCTCCTTCCTGGGCGTAAGGGACTTTCCGGCAATAGACCCGCCCATAGTGAACGTTCGTACTTCCTATGCAGGCGCCAATTCTGATATTATTGAAACTCAGATCACTGAACCGCTGGAAAAACAGATCAACGGCATCGCCGGTATCAAGAATATTTCCAGCAGCAGCAGCCAGGGTACCAGCAGCATTACCGTAGAGTTCGAATTAAATACAGACCTGGAAGCCGCCACCAACGATGTGCGCGATAAGGTTTCACAGGCCCTGCGCAACCTGCCTCCAGACCTGGATGCACCTCCCGTAGTAACAAAAGAAGATGCCAACTCGGATGCCATTATTTCCATGACGGTGCAGAGCAGCACCCGTAACCAGCTGGAAATCACCGAATATGCTAATAACGTACTGCTGGAAAGACTGCAAACCATACCGGGCGTAAGCTCCATCCGTATCTGGGGAGAAAAGAAATATGCCATGCGCCTCTGGCTGGATCCTGCCCGCCTTTCAGCTTACGGCCTTACACCCTCAGATGTACAGCAGGCCCTCCTGAAAGAGAATGTGGAGCTGCCCTCCGGGAAAATAGCAGGCAACGCCACAGAATTGACCGTACGTACCTTTGGCAGGCTCGATACCGAAGAAGAGTTTGATAACCTGATCGTTAAGAACGTCAACGGCAACGTAGTGCACTTCCGCGACATCGGCCAGGCTGTATTAGGCCCGGAAAACGAAGAGACCATCCTGAAAGAGTCCGCAATACCAATGATTGCACTGGCGCTGAGCCCGCAGCCGGGTTCTAACTATGTGGCCATTGCGGATGAGTTCTATAAAAGATATGCCCAGATCAAAAAGGATATTCCGCCGGACTTCGTGACCAACATCGCGATGGATAACACAAAGTTCATCAAGAAGTCAATTGAAGAAGTGGAAGAAACCCTGATCGTTGCACTGGTACTTGTGATACTGATCGTATACCTGTTCTTCCGCGACTGGCTGATGGCCTTCCGTCCGCTGATAGACATACCGGTTTCCCTGATAGGCGCATTCTTTATAATGTACATATGCGGATTCACCATCAATATCCTCACGCTGCTGGCCATTGTGTTGGCTACCGGCCTGGTGGTGGACGATGGTATTGTGGTCACGGAGAATATTTATAAGAAGATCGAGGCCGGTATGCCCCGTATGCGGGCCGCAAAAGAAGGATCTGAAGAGATCTTCTTTGCCGTGATCGCCACCTCCATTACACTGGCTTTCGTGTTCCTGCCGATCATATTCCTCCAGGGCTTCGTTGGTCAACTATTCCGCGAGTTCGGGATCGTAGTGGCAGGCGCCGTACTGATCTCCGCTTTCGTGTCTCTTACACTGACGCCTGTATTGAACGTAAAGCTTGGCCGTAAAACACATACCCACTCCTGGTTCTATCTGAAAACAGAGCCCTTCTTCCACTGGATGGAGAACGGATATAAGCGCTCGCTGCAACAGTTCATGCGGGTACGTTGGGTAGCCACCGTTATTATTGCGGGATGCCTGGTGCTGATCTATCTTCTTTTCCGCACCCTGCAGGCTGAATTGGCCCCCGTTGAAGACCGCAGCCAGTTCCGCCTCTCCATCACGGCTCCTGAAGGCACGGCTTTCGATTACATGGATAATTATGTTACCAACCTGGTTGGGTTCATGATCGATTCCATACCAGAAAAACAGATCATCCTGTCAGTAACCGCTCCAGGCTTCAGTGGCGGCGGCGCCGTGAACTCGGCCTTTGCCAACGTGGTGCTGTCAGAGCCCCATGAGCGGCAGCGCTCGCAGAAAGAGATCGTGAACATGGTGAACCGCAATATGTACCGCTTCCCGCAGGGAAGAGTGTTTGCCATCGAGCAGCAGACTATACAGGTAGGCCGCCGTGGTGGCCTGCCCGTTGCCTTTGTATTGCAGCACATCAACTTTGACTCGCTCGCTGCCGTACTGCCCCAGTTCCTGGAAGCGGCCAATGCCGATCCTACTTTCCAGGCAATAGACGTAGATCTTAAGTTTAACAAACCGGAACTGCGCATACAGATCAACCGTGATAAAGCAAGTGAGCTGGGGGTATCGGTAGAGGATATTTCACAGACATTGCAGCTGGCGCTTAGCAACCTGCGCTATGGATACTTTATACGCAATGGCAAACAATACCAGGTAATGGGACAGGTATTCCGCGCCAACCGGGATGATCCCGCCGATCTGCAGAACATCTATGTACGCAACAATCGCGGAGAAGCCATTCAGCTGGATAACCTGGTCACCATCCACGAAGAGACCAGCCCTCCGATCATTTACCACTTCAACAGGTATAAATCAGCCACCGTTTCCGCCAGCCTGGCGCCGGGTAAAACCATCGGCGATGGTATACAGGCGATGTACAACATCTTTAATAAACTGAAGCAGGATGGCGTTATCAATGACTCGTTCAATACCGCGCTGTCAGGCTCATCACGCGATTTTGCTGAAAGCGGCTCTAACACCAGTTTTGCGCTGATACTGGCACTAATGCTGATCTACCTGGTACTGGCCGCCCAGTTCGAAAGCTGGGTAGACCCCTTCATCATCATGCTGACCGTACCACTGGCCTTTGCAGGAGCCTTGCTGTCATTGTGGATCTTCAATCAAACCTGGAATATCTTCTCACAGATAGGAGTGATCATGCTCATCGGCCTGGTAACCAAGAACGGGATCCTGATCGTGGAATTCGCCAATCATAAAAGGGATGAGGGAATGCTGAAGAAACGAGCGGTGATAGAGGCCTCTGTTATGCGTCTGCGGCCTATTTTGATGACCAGCCTGGCCATGACCCTGGGGGCGCTGCCTATTGCCTTGTCACTGGGCGCCGCGGCTACCAGCCGTATCCCGCTGGGTATTGTGATCGTGGGAGGCATCTTATTCTCACTGGTGCTTACCTTATTCGTAATTCCGGCCATGTACAGCTTCCTCTCCAGGAGAAAGCCGAATAAAGAATATGAAGCGGCTATAGCCGCAGAGCAGGAAGCTGCAAAAGATGCTGCCATTGCTCATGCATGAAACTAAATCTGAAATGAAACTGAACGCTGTTAAACTATTATTGCTGTGCTTAGCCCTGACTGGTATAGCCGGTCAGGCGCAGGCCCAGCAGATACTTACGCTTGAACAGGCCATAGACCTGGCGCTGAAGAACAACTACGACATAAGACTGGCTCATAACGATGCAGACGTACTGGCTAACGATTATGCCTACGCGAATTTCGCTTTTGCACCACGCATTAATGGCTCCGCCGGCAGAACCTGGAGCACTACCCGTACCAACCAGGAGTTTGCCAATGGCAATAAGCGGGACACCAGCGGTATCAAAAGCAATAACTATACTGCTAACGTTGCCCTTAACTGGACCCTCTTCGACGGATTGAAAATGTTCGCTACCCGGCAACGCCTGGAAAGCATGCGCGACCTGGGCGAGCTGACCTTGAAGAACCGTATCATCAACACCGTTGCCAATATCATCAGCAGCTACTACGATATTGTGCAGCAAAAACAACAGCTGCGCAATCTGGCTGAACAGATGTCCATCTCTGAAGAAAGGGTAAAGCTGTCCGACGCCAAGTTTCAGACAGGCCTCGGTCCTAAAACAGACCTCCTGCAATCGCAGGTGGATTACAACGGGCAGAAGACAGCGTACCTTCGTCAGCAAACAGCCATCACGCAAAGTAAGGCCGTCCTCAACCAGCTCATGGCCATTGCAGCAGGCAACACTACCTACGAAGTCCAGGACTCCATTCCGATCAACCTGGATCTCAACTACGGCGCTATGCAGCAGGGGGTGATGAATAACAACGCCGCTTTGAAAATCGCGCAGCAACAGGTCACCGTATCCGAGCTGCAGCTAAAAGAAGCCAGGGGCGATTACTTTCCAACCTTGTCATTCAATACCACCTATAATTTCAGCCGTGTGAATTCCAATGCGGCCACCAACTCATTCAGTCCCATCTTTAACCAGAACGGTGTGCTGAACTACGGCTTCTCTGCCAGCATCCCCATTTTCAACGGACTGAACGTAAGGCGGCAGGTAAAGAATGCCAAGCTGAATGTAGCCTACCAGCAGCTCTGGTTAGATAACTCCCGCAGCCAGATAAGCCTTAGCCTCGACTCTACTTTCAAAAGCTATGAATTTTATAAAACCGCTGTTACCCTGGAAGAAGAGAACATTGGCCTGGCCCGCGAAAATGCCATGGTAGCGCTGGAACGTTTCCGCCAGGGCGTATCTACCACCCTGGAAGTAAAGCTGGCGCAGCAAAGCCTGCAGGACGCATTCAACAGGTTGATCCAGGCCAGGTATAACACCAAGCTGGCCGAAACGGAACTGTTAAGGTTGAAAGGAGAGTTGTTGAAGGAATAGTTATTTTTAAGGCAAGCAACCTTGTCCGGATGACCTTAACAGATATTGCTAACCTCCGTCTGTGGAGCCAGCAGATCGCTGCTTCAAAATGTAAGACCGTAAAAGATGTAATTGCCTGGATGGGCGCCATGCAGGCGCAGGATCATTCCATGGCCAAATGGGCCCTGGGCGTACGCTGCCCTACCGCCACCATCGCCAAAGTGGAAACAGCCCTCGATAAGGGAACTATTCTACGTACGCACCTGCTGCGGCCTACCTGGCACCTGGTATCTGCAGATGATATTTATTGGATGCTGGAACTGTCAGCGCCCTATCTGCTCGGCGGCCAAAAATCACGAAATAAAGAATTGGAACTGACCGAAACCATTTATAAGAAAAGTAACCGCATTATAGAAAAAGCGCTGTCTAAAAGCCATCTGCTACGCGAAGAGATACTGGCCGAACTGCAGCAGGCAAAGATCGCAACAGACGAGAACCGCTCATCTTATCTCCTGTTCCGGGCAGAGCTGGATGCAATTATCTGCAGCGGTAAAACAAGAGAGGGTAAACAAACCTATGCGCTCCTTGCAGAGCGGGTGCCCAACAGGAAAACACTAAGCAAAGAAGAAGCGCTGGCTACACTGGCAGAACGCTACTTTACCAGTCGTGGGCCGGCTACTTTAAAGGATTTCATCAACTGGTCAGGCCTCTCCATTACCGATGCCAAACGCGCCCTGGAAATGGTAAAGTCCCGCTTTCTTCAGGAAACTGTTAACGGGGATACCTACTTATTCAGCAGCGCCATTGCCAAACAAGCAAATACCGATCCTGCCGTTCACCTGCTGCCCGGCTTTGACGAATTCATCATCGGCTATAAAGACAGAACAGCCAGTCTGCCGCTGGCGCATACTAAAACGATCATCAATGTTAACGGGATCTTTCGTCCGCCCTTAATAGTGAACGGGCAGGTAAAAGGGCTATGGGCAAGAACGCTGGAAGATGATAAGGTAGGGATAGCCCTAACGCTTTTTCCGGGTAGTAGCCGCCCGGCTAAGAAATTACTGGATCAGGCGGCAGAGAAGATAGGGCAGTTTTATGGGAGGAAGGCAGAGGTGGAACATACGGTATAACTACTGCCCCTTTTCCTCCTTCTTATCCTGCTGATACCTTTCAAACGACTGCTTAATATACAGCAGCAGGTCATAGTCTGTGGCAGTTTCCAGGAAATGATACCCCGGGCGGTAATGCAGCATGAAAGTATCCAGCTCAGGACTTTCGAGCTTTGTCATTTTCTGCACCAGTTCAGGAGAATAGCGGTAATCTATAAATTTCTCCTTCTCCCAGTATTGCAGCTGGTCGCGGAAATGCTCTTTGCGCTTACGCGCCTTGCTGGGCATCAGGTAGGTAAGTGCCGTTACCGGGTTGGCCGGCAGCGTTTTCAATACGTCCAGTGCGCCCGGCTTCTTGTAGTTGAAATATTTGCCATACTCCTGGCGGGTGGCCAGTGAGTCCTGGTGATAATTCCGGCCCCTTACGTTCACCTCCTGCAGGCCAAAGATCCTTTTAGGCATGTATACGTTGATGGAGGTGTTTTCCAATGGCGCCACCACTTCTTTCTTATAATAGCTTAACATGGAGAATTCAATGGTATCACCGGGCTGAGCTTCTATTAAAAAACGGCCGCTTTCTGTGCTGAGCGTCCCTGATTGTGTTCTTTTGTTGATGATCGTGACGGCTGGGAGCCCCGTCTTGGTATCGGCGTCCACCACCATACCGGATATTTTTACCTGTATCTGCTGTGCGCGTAAAGGTTGTAGTCCCGCCAACAGTAACAGGAATAAAGGTAACAGTGCCCCGGCGTATAAAAGCTGTCTATTTTTCCTAACAGGCATCGTCAAATATAGCTTTCCCCTCGTAAATGAAAAGTTAAAAATGAACTGGTAAGTGTCCACACATTGCTGACTTAGTCCCCAAATCCAGCGGCCGCTAAAAAGCGAGCCCGGGAAATTTCCTATCTTTGATTATTACTCCCGGATTTTATGCCACAACGCGTATTTTTCACCACTTATAGCCACCAGCATACGCCTTGTATAAAGGGCGCCAGTATCCTCATAGCCCCGGAACCCCGTACTGTGGCCCACTGGCCCGATGTTTGTTCTACCCCCTCTGGCGGGCAATGGCAAATAGCCTGTAACACAATACTGTACTTAGATTGACCATATTGCTATGATGCATTTTCGTATAATCGAATACGGTAGTTGTGCTTACCGGGACATGGTAACCCTCCGGGATGCAATACTGCGCAAACCATTAGGGCTTACATTCACCGAAGCCTATCTGCAACAGGAGATCAACGACTGTTTGATAGGATGCTATTTGACAGAGAACGACAGGGAGCTACTGACAGGATGCTGCATACTGACGCCCGTGGACGAAAACACGGTACAGTTAAGGCAAATGGCCGTAGCCCCGGAATTCCAGGGCAGGGGGACAGGTCGTGACATCATCGTATTTGCAGAGCAACAGGCAATCAGCAACGGCTTTAGAGAACTGATGATGCACGCACGTAAAACAGCTGCAGGTTTCTATGAAAAGTTGGGATACAAAATTCACGGAGATGAATTTATGGAAGTAGGCATACCGCACTACGAAATGAGGAAAACACTGTAACTGTAGCCTCTCTATATTCAAAGGCTGCCCGGCATAGCAATCAAGCTTTGTAATCAAAAATCACTTACATATCATGAAAAGCCATGTACTCGCCGGGCTTGGACTGTGCTGTATCTTTTATTGTACTGCCGGCAGAGCGCAACAGGATACTACTGCGCCAGTACGAAAAGATACGACGGTTCAACAAGACTCTACTGTTAAAAAAGACACATCAAAACCTGCTGGTGTTATTGTTGCTGATACTACAAAGAAACCAACAACAGATACCAGCAAACCCAAACAGGATACCGGCCTGATCCTGCCTCCGGATTCCAATACCATCAAACAGGAGCTCACTAAGTTCACACTTACCGGAACCGTAGAGGATTCGTCCCAGACGCCTATCCCCGGCGCCAAAGTGCTGAACAAAAAAACCGGTGAAGCCGTCATGTCTGCACCTGATGGTAAATTCTCTATCAAAGCTGCCAGGAACGATACCATCATAGTATCGGCCGCTACCTTCGGCGAACAGGCATTGCCGGTAAAAGGACGCGAGCCCTTAACTGTATCGCTGACAGCCGCCGCTTCCGGACAGAAAACCCTGTCGGAAGTAGTGGTGACAGCTCTCGGTATCAAAAAGAACCCGAGAGCAGTAGGCTACGCCCTGCAGGAAGTTGGTGGTAATGCCGTACAGGAAGCAAAGGAAGTGAACTTCGTAAATGCATTGTCGGGTAAAGTAGCCGGCCTGCAGGTAAGCACCAATACCGGTTCCATGGGCGGTTCTACCAAGATGACCATCCGTGGTAACAAATCCATATTGGGAGATAACAATGCCTTTATCGTAGTAGACGGTGTGCCCGTACTCAACAACGTGCTCAACGATCCCAATCAGCAACGCGGTGGCGGCGGTTATGATTACGGCAGCCCCATCCAGGATATCAACCCGGAAGACATCGAGAATATCTCCGTACTGAAAGGCGCTGCTGCTACTGCCCTCTATGGCAGCCGCGGCGCTAACGGTGTATTGCAGATCACTACCAAGAAAAAACCTGATGCAGACGGTGGCATTGGCGTTACCTATAGCCTCAACGCACAGATAGACCAGGTATATAAATTGCCTAACTATCAGAATCAATACGGCGGTGGCTATACGGGTTTTGACACGGTATACTATAATCAGCATCCGGAAGCTTTCCTCAGCGAACAGAGCGCTACCTACGACGATAACAACGGCAAAGGCCGTTACGACCTGCTGCCGCAATACTATGCAGACGAATCCTGGGGACCTCGTCTCGACGGCCGCCAGGTAAGACATTACTGGTCATGGGATAAAGACAAAGGCAATCCTGACTTTGGTAAAACTGCGCCCTGGTCTCCCCAACCCAATAATGTAAAGAACTTCTACAAAACAGGAACCACCATCACCAATAACATTGCAGTGGGTGGCAGTAGCGACAAAGGCTCTTTCCGCCTGTCTTACGGCAACATGAAACAAACCTTCGTGCTGCCCAACGCTTCCCTCACCAGGAACAATCTTTCCTTTAACGGTAACTACCAGCTGGCTAAAAACCTGAACGCTGTAGTATCCGCCAACTATAGCATCATAGATGCCAAAGGCCGCCCGGGTACCGGCTTTACCGGTCCTAACCCCACACTGCAGTTCACCATGTACGGTCAACGGCAGCTGGATATGGAAAAGGCAAAGGACTATATGTTCGCCGATGGCTCACAAAAAACCTGGAACCGCAAACTCTGGAACGATCCTACGGTTGCATTCAGCAACGGCCCGTACTGGAACCGCTACCAGGATTATGAAACAGATTCCCGCAACAGGCTCTTTGGCTACGGTGGCCTGGATTATGAGGTTACCAGCTGGCTCACATTAAGCGGCCGTGTGTTCATGGACCAGTACAACTCTACCGAAGAAGAAAGGATGGCGCAACAACCTGGTGCTACCGGCCTCATTACCGGTTCTTATCTGAAACGCCTTCGCAGCTCACGTGAAATGAACTACCAGTTCACGGCAGACATCAATAAAGACTTTGGCGATTTCTCACTGGACGCTACCATTGGTGGTAACATCCTTCACAGGAAGTGGACAGTAAATGGCGGACAAACAGTAGGTGGGCTTGCCATTCCAGGTACTTATAATCTGCTCAACTCTGTACAGCCAGCGCAGGTGTTTGATCAGTTCTACGAAAAACAGATCAATTCGGCTTTTGCAACAGCTACCCTCGGCTACAAGAACCTGCTGTTTCTCGATCTTACCGGCCGTAGCGACTGGAGCTCTACCATCAATGTGGACAATAATCCCTACTTCTATCCATCCGCTTCTCTTTCATTCATCTTCTCCGATCTGTTGAAGTGGAAATGGCTGAACTACGGAAAGATCAGGAGTAGTATTGCTGCAGTGGGCGCCGACACCGATCCTTACCAGGTATATGACGCTTATGCACTGATACCGCCCTTTGGTACCAATCCGGTAACCAACGTGTTGCCTACCAAGAATAACCTGCTGCTGAAACCCGAACGTACCCGCGAGTATGAGTTTGGTACAGAACTGCAATTCCTCGACAACCGCATCGGTTTGGACGTTACTTATTATAACCGTACGACCAAGGACCAGATCCTTAGCTTACCTGTTCCAGCAGCTACAGGCTTTACGGCGCTCGTGGTGAACGGCGGTAACGTACGCAACCAGGGCGTGGAAATAGGGCTAAACCTGAATCCGATCCGTCTTAAAGGCGGCTTCCGTTGGGATATCAACGCCAACTTTGCCCGCAACCGGAATAAGTTGCTGGACATGAATATAGAACAGTACAATACCAGCCTGGACCTACTTTCGCTGGCTACGGACCGGCGTACCAACAAGGTATCCATAGTAGCGTTGGTAGGCCAGTCCCTGGGAACCATTATGGGTACTGATTATGTATATGACGCGCAAGGCAGAAAAGTAGTGACTGAAGCCGGGTTCTACAAAGTATCTGATATTCACCCCATCGGAAATGTAAATCCTGATTGGATAGGCGGTGTTAACAATACCTTCTCATATAAAGGCATCTACCTTTCTGCACTGATAGACATGCAGCATGGAGGCGAGTTCTTCTCTTACACCAACCTGTATGGTAAAAAATCTGGCTTGCTGGACGTTACCGCAGCAAACGGTATCCGCGAAAATGGCATCGTTGTGCCGGGTGTAACAGAAGATGGTAAAGACAATACTGTCAACATTACTGCAAAAGACAACTTCAGTCAGAACGGCGGTAACGTGATCAGTAAGGCTGACCTCTACGATGCCAGCTATGTATATCTGCGCGAAGTAAAACTAGGATATAATATTCCGGAATCATGGTATAAAAAGATCAGAGCGCAGGCCGCCCGTATATCGCTATACGGACGTAACCTCTGGCTCATTCATTCAAACGCGCCTAATGTAGACCCGTCCAACATTACCAACTCTGCAAGTAATGTACAGGGGATTGAAGGAGGTGCGCTGCCCTCGCTGCGCTCTTATGGCGTGAACCTGAATATTTCATTCTAAACAACAAACTCAACGGAAATGCTTACACGAATCTTTAAATATAGTTGCTACGTCTTGTTAGGATGCCTGGTGATGGCGGGTTGTAAAAAACTGGAAGATATCAATCACGATCCCACCAAGCCTACCACTACAGAACCGCAATACCTGCTTACAGGCGCAGAGAAATCTGCCATGGATATTCTATACGCCGGCCCCCAGAATGGGCGTACCGCCATGGCCTATGCGCAATACTGGACTGGTAACGATAAAGCGAACGATGCACGCTATCTGCTGGATGAAGGCATCAACGCGCCGATCTGGAACAACCTTTACAGTGTATCACTGCATAACCTGAACGAGATCATCCGCCTGAATAAGGAAAAACCACTGCCCGTTTCTACTAACCAGATCGCCATCGCCCAAATACTGAAAGCATGGATCTATCAGATACTGACAGATACCTACGGTAATATTCCTTACTCTGATGCGCTGCAGGATGTAAAAAATCTCAGGCCGAAATATGATGACGCTAAAGCCATTTACAATTCCCTGCTCGATACATTGACCCAACAGGCAGCAGCGCTCGATCCTTCACAGCAAAGCTTTCCTACTGGCGATGTGATCTATAACGGCAATGTGGCTGCATGGAAAAAACTGGCGCACTCCTTAATGCTCCGCCTGGCTATTCGTATAGTAGATGCAGATCCTGCCAGAGCCAGAAGCATTATTGAAGCCAACTGGCAGAATGCCATGATCAGCAATGCAGATAGCGCAGTCTTTAAATACCTGCCCACAGCGCCTAATAAATTCCCATATAATGAATCAGAAAGGGCGCTGTCTGAATTCTTTGTGACGTCAACACTCGTGGATTATATGGCAAGCGTGGAAGATCCCCGCCTGACAGTGTTTGCACGTCCAACGGTATTGGACACGGTTTATCGCGGACTCGCCTATGGAACATCAGAAAGCAATCCAAGCCGCCTGCCACCCTCCGGTTATTCTTATCCGGGTACGAGAATCTATGCCGCAGACATGTCAGGTATACTCATGACCTATCCGGAGGTGGAATTCATACTGGCGGAAGCCGCCGCCCGCGGTTTTGCCACTGGTGATGCAGCCACGCATTACGAGAATGGTGTAAAGGCTTCCCTCGATTATTGGGGTATAAAGGACACCGCCGCAGTGAACGGCTATTTGCGGAGAGTGCCCTATAATGCTACCGATTGGAGAAACGTAATAGGCACACAGAAATGGCTGGCGCTCTACCCGCAGGGCCTGCAGGGCTGGTTTGAACGCCTGCGGCTGAACTTCCGCAAACCAGGCGGCGATTCGCTGTTCATTGCACCGGTAGACGGTTCTCTTGATCAGAACGTGAAATTTGTGCCCTACCGCCTTACCTACCCGGTAAGCGAGCAGCAGCAGAACAGCGCCAGCTACCAGGCTGCAGCAACTGCCATTGGCGGTGACACCAAAGGAGTAAAATTGTGGTGGAATAAACAATAAGAGGGCTTTAGCAGTTTTATTATAAAGCAGCCCATGCTGCAGATTGCAAACAGCCAATTATCACTTGGGGGCTTTACTTTAAATTTGAATTACAAAGGCCTTCCTGTTATCAGCAGGAGGGCCTTTTTATGTGCAAATGTGCCTGCATATCCGCACATCAGTAAATCAATTGATCTTTCCCTTCACCAGCTTACTGAAGTTATTCCGCGCATCGTCATTCTCAAATGCACTGGTAGGGATCAGCAGAAAGGATTTTTTATCCCGGTACAGAAAGAAAAATTTCCGGGTTTCCACCAGACGTGAAAAATTATTCCAGGATAACTGCCGCTGATGATCACTGGCCCGGGTGGATATCATTAATCCATCCTCGGTGTATCTCAGCCGTATCTCGTCTTTAAAAGTGGCGGCCTTATTATAGGTGGATAAGGGTAACACATACCAGAATGCCCATCCGATCAGGACCGTCATGGCGATAATGCCAATAAGGGCATTCAGCGTTACCAGCTGAAAGAAAAATCCGGCCAGGGCGGCCAGCACTAATATACATAAGGTATTACGGAAGACTTTGATCTCACCCCGTCTTGAAAAGTGATAGCGTAATGCATTCAATACATCCTCCTTGTTATAACTAAACTCTACGTGCATTATGCCAGGCAACAGGTTTTTTATGGTCTACGATCAACAACTACTTGGGCGCGGCAATGGACATCGGGTTTTCCATATCATCCCGTTCTGTAACAGGAGCATATTTTTTACGGTTTGCTAAAGGTTTCTTGATCTTGTCAAGATCATCCTCATTCAAGCCAGGAAAATTATTCTTAATGAATTGGAAATACTGTTGCAGCGCTTTGGCGTCTACCTTAAACGGAAACACCAATGATTTACCTCCACCTTTCAGGTAATCATTACTATTGATCCTGGTTTCATTCTGAAGGTACCATTTGTAAAGGTCCACTACAGCATTCTCCAGGGCGCCATCTTCTACGGCGCTGTTATCTTCACGGCTCAGCATCCACACGTATTCCTCTACGCGGCTGGGCTTAACGGTAGCTTTTGCAGCAGCCTTGCTTTCACTGGATGGCTTCTCCGGATTCTCACACTTCTCCTTGTGCCCATCATTGTCAGTGGCATATGCTGATGCGGCTGAGGCAATGATTACCATCAGCAGGAACAACAGCGTTCTCATGTGAAGATATTTTTTTGATGTTGGGGAAACAGAAAAGCCTTGCATGTTCTCCATACATCTTTGAGAAAATATTGGCATGCCTGGCTTCATATAGGTAATTTTTCAACTTTAAAAATACAAAATAGAATTTACAAATCCCAAAAAACAAAATCACCCTACCTTTACCATTAACATTATTTAACATATCGCCCGCCGCCGCGGGCCCTTCCTTTTCTTATGATTCCTGCATTTATCAACTGGAGCAGCGGTAAAGACGCCTGCTTCGCCCTCTGGACCGCCCGGCAGCAGGGTATTTATGATATACGTTACCTGTTCACCACCCTCAGCGCCGGCTTTCAGCGGGTATCCATGCATGGGCTGCGGGAAGCCCTGCTGGATGAACAGGCCACGCAGATAGGCATCCCCCTGAAAAAGGCCTTCCTCCCGGAAAATGCCTCCATGGAAGACTATAACCGGCTGATGCAGCAGCAGATGGAAGCTATGCTGCAGGAGCATATTTCCCACGCAATATTCGGGGATATTTTCCTGGAAGACCTCCGGCAGTACCGGGAGACACAACTGGCCGGGATAGGCATGCAGGGAGTATTTCCCATCTGGAGACGGGACAGCCGCGAGCTGCTTCGGCAGATTATACAGGCCGGTTTCAAAGCCATTGTGGTATGTGTAAATGCCCGCTACCTGGACGCCAGCTTTGCCGGCCGGATCATTGATGAGCAGTTCCTGGCAGACCTGCCTCCCGATGTAGATCCCTGCGGGGAGAACGGGGAGTTCCACACCTTCGTTTTTGACGGCCCCCTCTTCAAAGCGCCCGTATCTTTTACTCCAGGCGAAACAGTAGAACGCACCTATAGTGCCGGCAACTGGGATAACCGCTTCTTTTTCAAAGAATTACTACCCTGAATAAAAAAACAAAAGCAATGGATGAACCATTGCTTTCGAGAGTCATTTACAGTGCATGAAGAGTCATGCTTGTAGAAATATTTGGTTTTTCATAGGACAGTAACCATAATAAAAATTAATACAATAACAAATATATAAAAATTCTATAATGATGTTAGAGCAATGTTAAAGATTTGGAAAAGCTCAAAATCCAGCTTGAAATATTAGTAAAAAATTAAATAGGAAGCGCCTTTTTAAAAATAATCAAATGAGACCGAAAAGGAGAAAGCGGAAAAAGAGATTCGGGGGTCAACTGCAAACTAATCTATTTCGGGTATCAACTAAAAAAAGTAAGGGCACCTAGAAAGGCGCCCTCAATTTGTTACTATCCTATGAAAACCCTATTTGAATACAAAGGTAAGTGCATGTTAATTTTCTTTGAAATTTTCTGCCAAGAATAACAAATCATTAACAAGGCCTTTGCTGACAACGCTTTCAGCTGCATCCCATACTATTTCCGCAGTTCAAGCATTTGTAACAAGTGCCTGAACGTACGGTAATATGACCACAGGTATTACATGCCGGCGCATCGCTTTGCATACTGCGCATATAGTCCTGTGTGCTGTTCTCACCGGCTGCCAGCGCCTGTTGCTTTACCGGCTTGGGATTGGCGGTATTACCTTTTCCGCTCAGCACTGTTACCCGCACATTGGATAAGGAAGGTTGTGATTGCCCCGGCAGCGTTTCAGGCGTATCATCATCTTCTCCGGTATTACCGGGAGCATCCAGGATGTGCACCAGGTCTGTTCTGCCCAGGTACTCATAACCCAATACCCTGAAGATATAATCTATCAAAGAAGTAGCTGATTTAATGTTGGGATGGTCTACCATACCCGCCGGCTCAAAGCGCGTGAACACAAACTTATCTACAAACTCTTCCAGCGGCACGCCGTATTGCAGGCCCACAGAAACCGCAATGGCAAAGCAGTTCATCAGGCTGCGCAGCGTGGATCCCTCCTTGGCCAGATCGATGAAGATCTCTCCCAGTGTACCATCTCCGTATTCACCGGTGCGCAGGAAGATTGCCTGTCCGCCCACCTTGGCCTTCTGTGTAAAGCCACGGCGTTTACCCGGCAGCGTTTTGCGCTCAATGATGCGTGACAGCTGACGTTTCAGGGTGGTATCCGGACTGGCCTGCATACGCTTGCTCACTTCTTCCAGCAGTTCATCAATAGTAAGCTGGTTCAGGTCTATGATCTGTGTGGTAGCTTCCTTGCTGCTCTCTTCTGCTGCTTCTGCTTTTTTCTTTTTATCGCTCTTATTGCTCAGCGGCTGGCTCAGTTTAGAGCCGTCGCGGTACAGCGCACAGGCTTTCAATCCCAGCTCCCAGCTAAGCTTGTAAGCATCTTCTATTTCTCCAACGCTGGCCTCATTAGGCAGGTTAATAGTTTTGGAAATAGCGCCTGAGATGAACGGCTGTGTAGCCGCCATCATGCGGATATGCCCGTGCGGATGTATATAGCGCTCGCCTTTTTTGCCGCACTTGTTAGCGCAGTCAAATATGGGCAGATGCTCTGCTTTCAGGTAAGGCGCCCCTTCTACGGTCATAGTGCCACAGATGTAATCGTTAGCTGCTTCTATCTGCTCATCTGTAAAGCCCAGCTCATGCAGCAGGCTGAATTCCATATTGAAATACTGCTCTGGCTTGAAGCCCAGCCGCTGCAGGCATTCTTCGCCCAGCGTGTATACGTTGAACACAAAAGAAATATCGAAGGAGGAAGCAACTGCTGCGTCCAGCTTCTTCATCTCTTCAGCGATAAAGCCTTTTTCGCTCAGCGACTGGTGATTGATGTAAGGCGCGCCTGCAAAGCTGCCGGCCCCTTTGGCGTAATCAACGATCGCTTTTATTTCATTGGGCTTGTAACCCAGGTTCTCCAATGCGGTAGGAATACTCTGGTTGATGATCTTGAAATAGCCGCCACCACTCAGTTTTTTAAACTTTACCAGCGCAAAGTCCGGCTCTACGCCGGTAGTGTCGCAATCCATTACCAGGCCGATAGTACCGGTGGGCGCTATCACGGTGGATTGCGCATTGCGGTAACCATATTTTTCGCCCAGCTTAACAGCATCATCCCATGCTTTGGTAGCTGCTTTCAGCAGGTAATCGGGGCAATAGCGTGCATTGATGCCCTGGGGCTTTATTTCAATGCCCTCATACGCATCGGCCGCATCATAGGCGGCTGCACGGTGATTGCGCATTACCCGCAGCATATGCTTCCTGTTTTCTTCGAACTTGGGGAAAGCGCCAAGGTGGCTGGCCATTTCAGCGGAAGTGCTATAGGATACTCCGGTCATAATCGCGGTAATAGCTCCTGCAATACCCCTGGCTTCCTCACTGTCGTAAGCAATGCCGCTCACCATCAGCATAGAGCCCAGATTGGCGAAGCCCAGTCCAAGGGTACGGTACTCATAGCTCAGCTGCGCCACCTCTTTGGATGGGAACTGGGCCATGTGCACGGATATTTCCAGCACCACTGTCCACAGGCGCACTGTATATTCAAAACCCCGCACGTCAAACTGGTTCTTTGTTTCATCAAAGAAACGGCGCAGGTTCACAGAGGCAAGGTTACAGGCGGTGTTATCCAGGAACATGTATTCAGAACAGGGGTTGGAGGCGTTAATACGTCCTCCTTCCGGACAGGTGTGCCACTCATTGATCGTGGTATCATACTGTGTGCCCGGGTCTGCACAACGCCAGGCGGCGTAGGCAATCTGGTCCCACAGGTCTTTGGCGCGCACTTTCTTCATGGTCTTGCCATTGGTGCGGGCTTTCAGCTCCCATTCGCCATCCTCTTCCAGCTTGTGGAAAAAGCTGTTGGGTATACGTACAGAGTTGTTGGAGTTCTGACCAGACACGGTACGGTAGGCCTCTCCTTCATAATCCGAAGAATAGCCGGCATTGATCAGTGCCCCTACCTTCTTTTCTTCCTCTACCTTCCAGTTAATGAAGTCCATGATCTCAGGATGATCCAGGTCCAGGCACACCATTTTGGCCGCCCGGCGGGTGGTGCCGCCGGATTTGATAGCGCCGGCAGCCCGGTCGCCTATCTTCAAAAAGCTCATCAACCCACTGGAAGTACCGCCTCCGCTGAGCTTTTCTCCCTCTCCGCGAATACTGGAGAAATTAGTGCCCACACCGGAGCCATATTTGAAGATGCGGGCTTCCCGCATCCAGAGATCCATAATACCGCCATCGTTCACCAGGTCGTCTTCCACGCTCAGTATAAAACAGGCATGCGGCTGCGGGCGCTCATAGGCGGAAGTGGACTTCTCTACCTGGCCGCTGGCCGGGTTCACAAAGTAATGGCCCTGGGGCTTGCCCGTAATGCCATAGCTTTCATGCAGGCCGGTATTAAACCACTGCGGGGAGTTGGGCACACAGGCCTGATTCAGCATACAATACACCAGCTCCTCGTAGAACACCTGTGCATCATTTTCAGTCGCGAAATAATTGCCCCGCTCTCCCCATGCCCGCCAGCAATTGGCCATACGGTGCACTACCTGCTTAACGGATGTTTCACGGCCCAGGCTGCCATCAGGCTGAGGTACGCCCGCTTTGCGGAAATATTTCTGGGCCAGTATATCAGTTGCTATCTGAGACCATGCCCGGGGTACCTCCACATTGTTCATCTCAAACACCACATCCCCACCCGGGTTACGGATCACCGACGACCGCAGCTCGTACTCAAATTGATCATATGGGCTTGTTCCTTCCTGGGTAAAGTGGCGGGAAAACACTAGGCCGCCTTTGTTAATAGCCTGTTTCATCCGTTTAGATTATTTTTTCCATTGGCAGGACGGGGAACCCGGCATTCACATAACTACACCAGCAGTAAGTGGCTGCGCTTAATGGTGTTGGATACCTACTTTAAGTAGTTGCTCAGGGTGTAAAAGGTGTTATTTATGCCCGGTTTCATCTGTCCCATGAATTGGAGATTTAACAATAAGATTTTTCTGAAAACCTGAGGTATTGCTAAAATAATTTTTTATATTTAGGATAAGCGATTTTTCTTTTTCACAGCTTGTGGATAATTGGAAAACCAACTGTCAAATGCCAACAGATCTCAGGCTGCAAGCCGTTTCCCTACCGTTAAATGCTTTAAATATCAGTTCATTAGGAATGTTAATAACCAAAAAATGGCCTAAACCTTGCTATGGTACAATTGGTAGGCCAGGTTTTACTCCAAAAGCAGGATCTCAGCTCCTATAAAAAATGAATGTCATGCATATATACAACACGGGTAGTCACTTTTACCAATTTTTTTATACATTTGCGACAACCGGAACAACGCTTATTTAATGTACAAAAAACTATACACTTCTTTCAGCGAAAGAAAAGCAAAAGGTTTAAAGTCATTTGCAGTCCTGATTGATCCGGATAAGGTAACGCCTGCTGGAATTACAGACCTTGCTGCCAAATGTGCAGAAGCCAAGGTGGACTATATATTCCTTGGTGGCAGCCTGGTGATAACCCAGCATCTCGATGAATGCGTACAACGGCTCAAATCCGCTTGTGACATCCCGGTTGTCCTTTTCCCCGGAAGCCCGACCCAGGTATCCCGGTATGCAGACGCCCTCCTTTACCTATCCGTAATATCCGGCAGAAACCCTGAGCTCCTCATAGGTCAGCACGTTGTGTCTGCCGCCGCCGTTAAACGCAGCGGGCTCGAAATTATTCCTACCGGCTATATGGTGATCGATGGTGGCGTACCTACCACGGTTTCCTATATCAGTAATACTACTCCCATCCCTGCAGATAAGGACGATATTGCCATGTGTACCGCAATGGCCGGAGAAATGCTCGGGTTGAAAATGATCTATATGGACGCCGGCAGCGGCGCCCGTGACGCCATCAGCGAAAGCATGATCACCCAGGTATCCAGCCAGGTAAGTGTGCCCGTGATCGTTGGCGGCGGTATCCGCGATGCTGAAAAAGCTTATCTCGACTGTAAAGCCGGTGCAGATGTGATCGTAGTAGGTAATGCGATCGAAAAAGATCTCACGCTCATTAAAGAAATCGCCGACGCCGTGCATTCAGCGCCGGTAGCTATAAAATAGTTAGCAATCGGCAGTTTGCAGTGGGCAGTCAATCAGTCGCTTTGACTGCAACCTGCCCACTGCAAACTGCCAACTAGCCTTCACAGGCTCATCATCTCCTTAAACTTTACCGCCTGCCTGCGGCTCACCTCAATTTTCTCCCCACCACGCATTTCTAACAATAGGCCCCCGTTAAAATAGGTATCGATCTTCTCAATCATGCGGAGGTTCACAATATGTTTGCGGTTGGCCCTGAAGAAGGTGCGCTCGTCCAGGCGTTCTTCCAGCGCGTTCAACGATTTCAGTATCAGCGGTTTGTTATTCTCGAAATACACCCGGGCATAGTTGCCCACGCTCTCAAAAAGGCGTATCTCCTGCAGCTTTACAAACCAGCACCGGTCGCCGTCCTTTACAAATACCTGGTCGTTCTCCGAAAGGATAGTGCGTATGCCCCCCGCGGCCGCCTGCCGTTCCTTCTCCTCCTGCTGATGCAGCTTATGGATAGCATCCGCCAGCCGTTTAGGCTCAATAGGCTTCAACAGGTAGTCCAGTGCGTTGTATTCAAACGCTTTAAGGGCATGTTCATCATAAGCCGTGGTGAATATCACCTGCGGCGTCCTTTCCAGTTCTGCCAGCAGATCAAACCCTGTTTTGTCCGGCATTTGAATGTCCAGGAACAGCAGGTCGGGATGCAGTGTCTCGATCTTTTCAAGCCCGTCTTTGGCATTTACCGCTTCTCCCACCACTACGATCTCCGGGTGATCGGCCAGTAATTTCTTTAGTTCGCTTCTGGCCAGGCGTTCATCATCAATTATTAGCGCTTTTTTCATCTGAAACTATTTGTTTGGTTGATGACAGTGGTTTTAGCGGCTAGCCCTTAGCTATTAGCCTTTAGCTAACAGCTGATAGCCAACAGCTAAAAGCTCTATATCAACGGCATCAGCACTTTTGCCTCCACCGTTTCTTCATTTTTGTTATAGATCTCAAAAGAGGCCCGGCTCCCAAACAAGAGGCTCAGGCGCTGCCGGGTGCTCTGTAACCCGAAGCCCTGCCCGTTACCGGGATCCAGCACCTGTATCTGGCCGGTGTTCTCAATAGTGAGCTCATGCTGCATCTGCCGCAAATGTGAGCTGATGCGCACTACTCCTCCGTGCACCATCCTGGAGATGCCATGTTTGATAGCATTCTCCACCAGGGTTTGCAGCATCAGCGGCGGTACCGGCAATTCCAGCGTGTCCGGGTCAATATCATACTGCACCTTCAGCCGCTCCTCAAAGCGGATGTTCTCCAGCGCCAGGTAATCTTTCACAATATTTAACTCATTTTCCAGGCTTACTGTTTCAACTTTTTCTACCTGCATGGAGCTGCGCAGGATGTTAGACAGCTCCGTAATGGCCGTCCGCGCCCGCTGCGGGTTCTCATCTACCAGGGCCCGGATGCTGTTCAGCGCATTGAAGATAAAATGCGGGTTCAGCTGCGATTTGATGGTCTTCAGCTCCAGCTCCTTTACCGTACTTTCCAGCTTCAGCTTATCAACCTGGGTATTCCGGCTCCTGTCTACATAATGCCAGATAAAGTAGATCAGCCACCAGATCGTTGTGATCAGGCAGTTGGACAACAGGCTCCTGAATACCTCCTGTCCCGAGAAAGCCTTACGATGGTCCGGTTCCCGGAAAAAGTTGCTCACCGAGGTAGCCCCCAGGGACATCAGCACCCCGGCCCCTACGATCAGCGCAAAGAATAACAGTATCTGCTTCTCAAAACTATATTGAAACCAGTTTTGCCGGTTGATCACATTCCGCAGCAAATGAGTGGACAAGAGCCCAAATGACATCAAAATGATGATGTTGACTAAGAAGGAAGATTCTACTTTTCCATTGTAAGAATAAGCAAAGAATATATTGATCACAAAATATGCCATCCACCCCAGTACCTGGCACCACCAATATTTTGATATGTGTTTAAACATCAATCTGAAATTAGTAAACAGTCGCTTTATTTCAAAAATACCATTCAGCACTCCCCACCTGAAAGCAAATGTTATCAAAGGGCAGAAGTACGGATGGGTGGATTTAATTTACAACCTGCTCCCCGGCAAGGTCATCGGCACCTGCCAACTGGCGCACATATTAGCACATTGGCACATTATTTTTACCTATTTTTGCCATATATTTATAACAAACCCTGATCCGGTATTATAACTATGAACATTACTCCCGGTCCTTTGCTGGGCCAGATACAATACCCCGCCGACTTGCGGAAGTTAAGCAAAGAACAGCTTCACCAGGTATGCGATGAGCTACGCCAATACATCATAGACGTAGTAAGCGTGCATGGTGGCCATTTCGGGGCCAGCCTGGGCGTAGTAGAGTTAACAACCGCCCTGCACTATGTGTTCAATACACCGTACGACCAGCTGGTATGGGATGTAGGCCACCAGGCCTACGGCCATAAAATATTGACCGGACGCCGGGAGGTATTCCATACCAACCGTAAATACAAAGGCCTCAGCGGCTTTCCCAAACGCGACGAAAGCCCTTACGATACCTTCGGGGTAGGGCATTCCTCCACCTCCATTTCAGCCGCCCTGGGCATGGCCATCGCCTCCCAGCTGAAAGGCGAGCAGGACCGCCAGCATATAGCCGTGATAGGCGACGGCGCCATGACCGCCGGTATGGCCTTCGAAGCCCTCAACCACGCAGGCGTGTCCAATGCCAATGTGCTGATCATCCTGAACGACAACTGCATGTCCATAGATCCTAATGTGGGCGCGCTCAAAGAATATCTAACAGACATTACCACCTCCCATACTTATAACAAATTACGTGATGATGTATGGAACCTGCTGGGCAAGCTGCCGGTAGGCAAGCGCTTTACCCGCGAGATGGCCTCCAAGCTGGAAGCCAGCCTCAAAGGCATCGTGTCCAGCTCCAGCAACCTGTTTGAATCCTTCAGCCTGCGCTACTTCGGACCTATCGACGGTCATAATATCACCAAGCTGGTAGATACCCTGCAGGACCTGAAAGACATTCCCGGGCCTAAACTGCTGCATATCGTTACAACCAAAGGGAAAGGATATGCCCTGGCAGAACAGGACCAGACCCTCTGGCACGCTCCCGGATTGTTCGATAAGATCACCGGCGAGATCTTCAAAAAGCCGGTAACCACCCCGCAGCCGCCCAAATACCAGGACGTATTCGGACATACCATTATAGAACTGGCAGAGCTGAACGACAAGATCATGGGGATCACACCCGCCATGCCTTCCGGATCTTCCCTGAAATTTATGATGGAAAAGATGCCGGACCGCGCCATCGACGTGGGCATCTGCGAACAGCACGCCGTAACCCTCTCCGCCGGACTGGCCACACAAGGTATGCGGGTGTTCTGCAACATCTACTCTTCTTTCATGCAAAGGGCTTACGACCAGGTAGTGCACGATGTAGCCATCCAGCACCTGCCTGTGATCTTCTGCCTGGACCGCGCCGGACTGGTAGGCGATGACGGCCCCACTCACCACGGAGCTTACGATATCGCCTATATGCGGAGCATTCCCAACATGATCGTGAGCGCTCCCATGAACGAAGAAGAGCTGCGCAACCTCATGTACACGGCACAACTGCCTTCCAATACATCACCATTCACGATCCGCTATCCCCGCGGACAAGGCGTAATGCCCGACTGGCGTCAGCCTTTCCGTGAGATCGAAATAGGCACCGGCCGCAAGATCCGCGACGGAAAGGACGTAGCCATCCTCTCCATTGGTCATCCCGGCAACTTCGTAACAGAAGCCTGCAAGGAACTGCTGGCAGACGGATTGCAGCCGGCCCACTACGATATGCGCTTCGTAAAACCACTGGATACCGACATGCTGCACGAAGTGTTCAGCAAGTTCAATAAAGTGATCACCGTGGAAGATGCCGCCCTGCCGGGTGGCTTCGGCAGCGCCATACTGGAATTCATGGCCATGAACGGCTACCATGCCGAAGTAAGGATGCTGGGCATACCAGACCGTATCGTGGAGCATGGCAAACCGGAAGAGCTGCACCGCGAATGTGGGTACGATGCAGCCGCCATCGCAGCCAAAGTGAGGGAGATGCTCAAAAGCAAGATCACTGTAATAACAGAATAAACTAAGAAAGTCCAGATCCCGGATTCCAAATACTGATGATCTTTCCGAAGATCTCCGTGCTTTGGAATTTGGGATTTGTAATTTTACCCAGATGCCGGATCTCTATCTTCGTTTACGTATCACCGAAATAATAAAGGAAACACCGGACGCCTTTACTTACCGCCTGGAAAATACCAGACCTGAGCCGGTGATCTACCAGGCCGGTCAATTCCTCACCTTTCTCATAGAACTGCACGGCACTACTTATCGCCGTTCTTATTCTCTAAGCTCCACCCCTGGCATAGATCCCTTCCTGTCTGTCACCATCCGCGAAAAAGAGAACGGGGAGATCTCCCGTTACATCCTTCGCCACTGGCAGAAAGGAGATGTGATCACCAGCCTCCTGCCCAGCGGGCGCTTCACCCTGAATACCCTCGGGCCGGGGCCCCGTGATATTTTCCTGCTGGCCGCCGGCAGTGGCATCACCCCTGTCTTTTCCCTGCTGAAACATATCCTTTACCGGGAGCCGTCTGCCAGGGTGACCCTTGTATATAGCACCACTTCTCCCGGGAGAACCATCTTCTTTGAACAATTACAGGCACTGCAAACTAAATTCAGTGCACAGCTGCATATCATATACTTATTCAGCAGACAGCTGCCGGATAACAGTCCGGGGTTCATCCGCCGGCTCAACAACATCTCATTGGAACCACTGGTAAATGAGCGTCTCCGTTACAACAAGGATGACGCCGAATTCTTTACCTGCGGCCCTCCGGACTATATGCGCATGATACTGCTGACCCTTACCTTCATGGGTTTTTCAGAAGAACAGCTGCACAAGGAGAACTTTGTGGTGAACACTGCTATAAAGGTCGAAAAGGCGGGCCGCCCCCTGGATGCTTCTCCCAAAGACGTAGAACTGCAGGTAGGCGGCAAATCCTATCGTATTACCGTACCCGGTGATCAGCATATTCTTGACAGCGCCCTGCAGCAGGGCGTATTGCTGCCCTACAGCTGTAAAGGGGGCGTTTGCGGCTCCTGCACCGCCCGTTGTACCAAAGGTAAAGTATGGATGCCCGTTAATGAGGTGCTCACAGATAAAGAGCTGGCCCAGGGCTTTATCCTTACCTGCGTAAGTTATCCGCTCAGCGGGCAGGTCCGGATAGAGCTGTAAAAAGCGGCAAGCTCCGAGCCGCAGGCTACAAGCTAACGCCGTTGGTCCAGGTCTCAGCATAAACCGTTTATCCCTTGTAGCTTGAAGCTTATAGCTTGCAGCTATAAATTTTGTCCTTCCCTTTTTTATCGTTAATTTTTGATCAAAATGCTGCCATGCGTTATACCCCTTTCAGGCTGGCAACTGTGTGTTTTGCAGGTATTATCCTATGGTTGTCTGTTCTGTTCTTGATTAACCGGATACTCCCGGAGCCTGTGTGGCTCTCCTACGGCCTGTTTGCCTTATTCAGCACAGCTCTGTTATTCTACTCATTATTCCGCTATCGTTTTGTGCTGCAATACTACCGTGTATTTGACAATCATCCCATTCCCATGTGGATATACGAATACGGTACACTTCGCTTTCTGGCGGTGAACCGCGCAGCAATAGAAAAATACGGATACAGTAAAAAGGAATTCCTCTCACTAACGCTAAAGGACATACGTGATCCGAAGGAGATCGCCAGGATGATGGAGAGCGTACAACAAAACCGCCCGGATGCTCAGTACCGTGGTTTGTGGAAACACCGCAAAAAAGACGGTACTGATTTTTATGTAGACCTCTACGGGCACGATGGTTATTACCTGGGCAAACGAACCCGCATCGTCATGGCGGTGGATGTTGACGCACAGGTAAAAGAAAGCATCGAAGCGCATGAACTGGCAAAGCGATATGATCTCGTCACCAAAGCTACCAACGACGCTATTTTTGATTGGGACCTTGCCACTGATAAAGTAATCTGGAATCATGGTCTTTATTCCCTGTTCGGTTATACACCGCAAACGGGCGCTACCATGGAATGGTGGCTGGCACAGGTGCATCCTGATGATAAGGATCAGGTGATCACATCTTTTGAAGACACGCTGCAAAGCACAGATGATTACTATGAAGCACAATATCGCCTGCTCTGTGCCGGTGGCGCCTATAAATCTGTATTGGCAAGGGCTTACATCATCCGGGAGAACGGATCTGCCATTCGCATGGTAGGACTGCTGCAGGATATAGATCACATTGTTGAAAAGAAACAGATCATTCAACGTCTGCGCGAACAGAATGAAGGCCTGCGCGAGATTGCCCGCATCAACTCTCACGAAGTAAGACGGCCCGTAGTTTCTATCCTCGGTATCGCCCAGCTTTTTGATAAAAGCCATCAGGACATGTCGCTCAACAACCAGCTCATCGACTGGCTGTATGACAGCACATCACAACTGGACGAGATCATCCATAAGGTAGAAGAAAAAGTGAGGGAAATAGAGAAAAGTAATTAACGGCAGGCTACAAGCTTCAGGCTGCAAGTAGTGCTTAGCGATGCTTTTCTTACAATACAATACTTGTAGCTTGAAGCTTGCTGCTCGCAGCTACTTTGCAAATTGCTCGAACTCATGTCTTAATTCACCGTACAACTTTTGAAAGGTTTCCATACGGTCATGTAAGGTGCCAACATCGTCAACAGGACGGTCGTCATGAACAATAGCCAGGATGCCATTATTCATCAATTTTTTCGCAGATTGTTTGAGGTCATGGAACAATTCATCCGCTACTTCCATCTGGCAAATGAACTGGTTCTGAAAATGCTCTACATGAATAAGCATGTCAGTATCTGTTTTCCGGTGTGCCATCTGTTCTAACCTGCCGCGCATTTCCCGCATTTCCTGCCGCGCATTGTCTACATTGCTTTTCCAGGAATTGATCTGCTGCTGCAGGTCTGAACTCTGTGTTGGAATTTCCATGGTGTATTGATTTTTTTGTAGCAGTTAAATGATGAATGAACATAGAACGAAGTGCTCATCATTTCCAGTCGCTATCAGTCAATATCCATTGTCTATAGTGAAAGCCATTTCTAAGTTACGATCTTTTTTCTTTTTCCGACGTGAACCATGAAATACCTTCTATAATACCCGCAGCGCCCGGTTTTTCTGATTGTAGCACATGGGTGAAGGGCAAGGTATACTGCAGTAATGCCGCTTCGGCAAGCCCTACTACCACGCCTTTAAAACCAGTGTCGTATAGTGAGCGGTCGTTCATTGTATCGCCGGCTACCAGCACTTCATCGGCCGGGTAGCCCAGCAATTCCAGCAGCTGTATCAGTGTACTGCCTTTATTTACTCCTGCAGGTAATATATCCAGGTATTTCCCGGCTGACTGCAGCACATCGCAGCCCAGTTCGGTTGCAATGGCCGAAGCTACGTCAATAGGGGTAGTAGCGTCGTAATAAAAGGAACAGCGCCTTTCCTGGGGTACCTCTTGGTACCGTAAACCGGATACCTGCTCCAGCTGGGCCCTTACCATCGCCTCTCCGGGCCATTTCTGTTCGATGGCCTCCTGCAGGGGCTGCACCGGCTGAAGGTTGCTGCCGCTCACCACGGTGGCGCCCACATCGCAGATAATATAATCCGGCGATGGCATCTGCGGGTCTTCCAGTAAAGGCTGCACATTGGCCAGTCCTCTGCCCGTAACAAACACCAGGCTGATATCCCTTTGCTGCTTCAGCCAGCTGTATAACTGCGCTTTATCTTCCGGGCTGCCGCCGAGGAATGTGCCGTCAAGATCCGTTGCTAGTAACATCGCTTAAAAATACAAACAATTTGAAAATCAATCCGGAACAACTATGTCCTGCGTCGTATTGACACACTACTTATTTATGCTTATATTCAGGTTATTAAAACCACTCCACATTATGAAAAATTGGCCCTTTATACCCTTTGCTATCCTTGCATTATCCGCTATCCTCCCGGCCTGCAATAACAGTCCGTCAAAAAATGAGGACGGCACGCTTACTGTCAACGGCTTTAGCTTCCGCGACCTGAACAAGAACGGGAAGCTGGATCCTTATGAAGACAGCCGGCAGCCGGTGGAACAGCGCGTGAACGACGTGCTGCAGCAAATGACGCTGGAAGAGAAAGCCGGTATGATGTTCATTAACGGCACCAAGGTGAATGCCGACGGCAGCCTCGACGACAAACCAGCAGAAGGTATGCTGGCCGGATTGATGGCCGCCACCAAACTGGTTGACAGCATGAAAATGAACCAATTCAACCTCTGGGCCATACCCGCTCCGCCAAGGGAACTGGCCACCTGGTATAATAATCTTCAGCAATACGCCGCCAATACCCGTCTGGGTATCCCCATCACCATCGCCTCCGATCCGCGCAATCATTTCAGCAATAATATCTTCGCCATGCAGGCCAGCCGCTTCTCCCAATGGTGCGAGCCGCTCGGACTGGCGGCCATCGGCGATACCGCTCTTACACGCCGCTTTGCAGAAGTATCCAGGGCAGAATACGTTTCCGTAGGCATCCGCGAGGCGCTGCACCCGCAGGTAGACCTGGCCACTGAGCCCCGCTGGCCCCGTATCAGCGGTACTTTTGGTGAAGATGCTGATCTCTCCGCAAAAATGGCCTATGCCTACATACTGGGCTACCAGGGCAATACCCTGAATGATTCCAGTGTAGCCTGCATGACCAAACACTTCTCCGGCGGCGGCCCCCAGAAAGAAGGCCTGGATCCGCATTTTGAATTCCAGCGCGGACAGGTATACCCGGGCAAGAATTTCAACTACCACCTCATTCCTTTTGAAGCAGCGTTTAAAGCGCATACGGCGGCCATTATGCCTTATTATGGTGTGCCGATGGATCAAACCAGCGAGAACGTAGGCTTCGCCTTTAACAGGGATATTATTACCGGTTTATTGCGCAATAAATATCATTACGATGGAGTGGTATGTACCGACTGGGGAGTGATCTCCGATGCCAACCTGGGTACCACCATATGGCCAGCCAGGGCCTGGGGCGTGGAAAAGCTCAGTCCTGAGCAGCGCGTAAAAAAAGTGATCGATGCAGGAGTAGACCAGTTTGGCGGAGAGAACCTGCCCGAGCTGGTCGTTAACCTTGTAAAGAGTAAACAAATTACCGAAGCGCGTATAGACACCTCCATCAGAAGACTGCTCCGCCAGAAATTCGAGCTCGGCTTGTTCGATCATCCCTTTGTAGATGCCGATAAAGCAGCCACCTTAGTAGGCAATGCCGTCTTCAGCCAGGAAGGGGAAGCCTCCCAGCGCAGGGCCATGACACTGTTAAAGAACACGGATAAAAAGCTGCCCCTGAAACCCGGCACACTAAAGCTCTATATAAAGAATATTGATCCTAAAGTAGCGTCAGAATATGGCGTAGTAGTAGACAAACCCGCTGATGCAGACATCGCCATCATCCGCCTCAACACACCCTTCTACCCGGTTGCTACCAAAAATCCTTTCGCGCTGATGTTCCACCACGGCGATCTCGACTTTAAAGGCAAACAGAAAGACAGCCTCCTGATGCTGATACGCAGCACACCCGCTATCGTAGACATCTACCTGGACCGTCCTGCCGTCATCCCCGAGATCAGCGAAGCTGCCAAAGGCCTCCTGGCCGACTTTGGCGCCAGTGATGCCGCTGTATTAGATGTGATCTTTGGTAAAGCCAAACCGGAAGGAAAACTGCCCATTGAACTGCCTTCTTCCATGGAAGCCGTACGCGCACAAAAAGAAGATGTACCGTATGATTCAAAGCAGCCGCTGTATAAGTTTGGCTGGGGAATGAGTTATTGATAGTATTCTTGTCATTGCAGGTTCCTCATCCTCGTCATACGCAGGGTGACGACATAATGGTCTTCCCTCCCGTCATTGCGAGGAGCAGTAAAGCTTTTGTGTGTAGAGCGACGAAGCAATCTCTTCACACAATCTTCGCATAGATCATACAGGAGATTGCTTCGTCGCCCATGCGCTCCAATCCCCTCTGCTCCTCGCAATGACGCGGAGAGGGTGTCACTTCCGCAGCTATTTCACCCATCAACTCCCTAACACTGCCTCCAGCGTTATACTTGTATTCATCAATTTCGAAATCGGGCAATTCGCCTTTGCATCTTCCACCAGCTCATCAAACTTCTCTTTCTCCAAACCCGGCACTGTTGCATTCACCACCAGGTGACTACCCGTAACCGCGCCGTTCTCCAGCGTAACAGTAGCCTTTGTATCTATATTTCCCGGTGTAAAACCTGCACCGGAGATCAGGAAGCTCAGCTTCATCGTAAAACAGCCTGCATGCGCTGCCGCTACCAGCTCTTCAGGATTGGTGCCTGTACCACTTTCAAAACGGCTGCTGTAAGAGTAAGGAGTATGGTTCAGTACGCCTGTTTCTGTAGTCAGTGTGCCCTTGCCTTCTTTACCTGTGCCTTGCCAGTTAGCAGATGCGGATCGTTTCATTGTTACAATTTTTTGAGGTGAGTAATAAGCGATCATTAAGTTAATAAAAAAACCGCCCCGATTATAACCGGGACGGTTTTTACTTTCCGCCTGACAATTGATTCTTCAGCTTCTTTTCCTGCTATAATGTTTCATTTATTCCATGCTATCTGTGCCCTTCCATCTGCACATTTCAATTATCAGGGTCACTCCCCTACGTTGTTCCACTTATGCCGATTATTACTGTTACTGTTCTATGAATCCTTTGCTATTCCTACGTAAATCCTAAACCTATGTTTAACCTAACACTTAAACCACTTATTGCTTCACCACTTCTACTGCAGCCAGCAGTTTCACTTCATCGCCCAGCACCAGGCCGCCATTATCGGTAGTAGCGTGGAAAGACAGACCGAATTCTTTACGGTTGATCTTACCGCTCAGTTCAAAACCTGCTTTTGTTTGTCCCCAGGGATCTTTTGTGATACCGCCATATTCAACAGCCAGTTCAACCGGCCTGGTATTGTCGCGGATGGTAAGATCACCGCTTACTTTATAATTTGATTCATCAATCTTCTTCACTTCTTTAGAAACAAAGCGCACTTTAGGATACTGTGCAGCATCAAAGAAATCAGGCGCTTTCAGGTGCTGGTCGCGGTCTGCGTTCTTGGTGCTGATGCTATCCACATCTGCTTCGAACGTAATGCTTGCGCCAGTGAAATCATCGTTGGCAGATTCAACTGTGCCTTCGAAATTTGCGAACTGACCAGTCACCGTACTGATCATCAGGTGCTTTACTTTAAATTGTACTTCGCTGTGTGCAGAATCAATTTTCCAGGTTGCCATTGTGTGTGTTTTTAATCAGTTTATGTTTGTTATTAGTTATTTCAGATGTCCCATTTTCCCGGCGTTGTAATCATCGATGGCCGCTATTATTTCCTGCTCTGTGTTCATCAGGAAAGGCCCGTAGGCAAATATGGGCTCATCGATGGGCTCACCATTCAATACCAGCAAAGTGGCATCGGTGATCGCGGTGATGTTGATCTCTTCACCCACTGTGTCAAACAGTGCTATCTCCACTTCTTTCGCTGCATGTGTTTCATTATAGCTCACTGAACCTTTCAGTGTTACAATACCGGTGCTATAGTTTTCCGCTAAGCTCAGCGTTACGCTGTCACCGGCTTTCAGCTGTATATCGTACAGGTTTACCGGAGTGAAGGTGCTGGCAGGACCCTTGTGGCCGTTAAAGCTGCCTGCGATCACACGCAGCCGGCTGTTCTGACCAAGCGCTACTACCGGTATCTTATCTTTAGAAAGTTCCTGGTAGCGGGGAACGGTCATCTTATATGCCTTAGGCAGGTTCACCCACAACTGCACAGCTTCCAGCGTACCACCCTGACGGGCAAATTCCGTTTCGTGTTTTTCTTCATGCACTACGCCAGATCCGGCGGTCATCCACTGCACATCTCCCGCATACAACTTCCCATAGTTCCCGGCAGAGTCCCGGTGTTCCAGGGCGCCTTGATACAGGATCGTCACTGTCTCAAAACCGCGGTGCGGATGCTCATCCACGCCCCTGGGCTTATTGCTGGGAGGAAAATAGGCCGGCGCCCCGTAATCCAGTAAAAAGAAGGGGCTGATCCGTTTTCCCAACCTGTTCCCGTTGGGAAATACATTCTGCACCCTGAAACCATCGCCCACCATATGTGGCGCCGGAGCCTTATATATATTGCTTACATTCTTTATCGTTTTTGTCGTTATCATATCAACCTCCTGAATACGGCACAAAATTATACGTTGCAACAACTATTGGAAATGGATAACACCGCAAGTGGTGTACTTTTTTTATTTTAGCTGAAAATCAAATGGATGTATATTGAAAAAGTGCAGTATGCCTTGATCTATCGATATTATAAGTACCACGTAACCTTTATCAATACGAAAAAATACCTGCGCCCATTTTACATTACCTTTCTTATATGGATAATGACAGTAGTGCTCTATAATGTAATTGTTAGAGACTAACAGCTAATTTATCCACGCCTCCTCCTGTTCTGGAGCTTTCCCTGAACTCGGAAGGCGTCTGCTGGGTGTACTTCTTAAAAAAGCGGCTGAAATAATGCGGGTCTTCAAAGCCCAGTTTATAGGCTATTTCTTTAGCGGTGAGGTCTGTATTGTATAGATAGCGCTGGGCTTCCAGTATTACGCGGTTGCGGATATGCTCTCCTGCAGTGATGCCTGATAACTGTTTGCTGATCTCATTCAGCAGCACAGGTTTGATATGCATGCGGGCGGCATAATCAGAAACGGTCTTCAGCTGCATGAACTGATCTTCTATCAGGTTCTTGAAATGTAGGAACAGGGAGCTGTTATGCGCTGCAAATTGTTCCGGCACTGCCGCCATGCTGGCGCCTTTGATACGGAAAGCCAGTACCAGGAAATAACGCAGTAAACTGTGCAGCGCTGTTTCATAGCCGGCTTCTTTTTCGCTCAGCTCGCGCAGCATCCGCTGAACGATCTGTTCAAATTCCGGTTCCTGTTCGTGATCAAGGGTGATCACGCTGCTGAATTGGTTGTTGATGAAGAGGTCTGTCTGGATGCCCGCCATACCAGCAGCTTCCTGCAGGCACATAAAGGCATCGGGGAAAGCGATCATATACCCGTCTACTTTCTCGCTGAAATGCATTTTGTGCACCTGCCGCGGGGCCAGGAAAAAGAGGGTGTTCTTTTCCACCACATGGGTAACGGTATCGATGGTATGTGTAAGTTCTCCTTTCCTGATCCAGTAGATGGTGTAGAACTCATGGCGGTGGGGGGCTTCGGTATGGGCAAAGAAATCAGGGCCCAGTGAACAAAGCGTTGACACTACAAAAGAAGTATCTGCCTGTGCATATACGGGCAGGGAAAGTATCTCTATTTCTTGCTTCTCAGCCATCAGTCTTTTTCAAATTCGCCAGCAACTTCTTCTTCTCTGTCTGCAGGATCAATATAATCGATGATAAAATTGTTCCTGCCTTCGCCCACCATAATGCCCATGTATTTCTGCTGCACCAGTTCCAGCATGCTCAGGAACAGGAAGATGGCATGGATCCGGTCTTTACAATGGTCGAAGATCTTTTCAAAGGCCAGTGTTTTCTCTGTACGGGCCAGGTCCAGCATGAACTCACGGGAGCCCTCCATGGTATAATCATACTTATATACCACGTGCTGGGGTTTATTATCGCGCTCCTTAATGCGCTGCATCACCTTTTCAAAGGTTTTGGTCAGCTTGAAGAGCGTAAGCGTCTGTACTTCGGTGCCTTCACTGGTCACCTCGCCGATCTCAGACAGCTCTTTGGCAATATTACCGCGTTTGATCTGCAGCATGCGCTCGGCCTCTTTCTCAGCCAGTTCTGCGGCGGCCTGTTTAAAGCGCTTGTACTCCAGGATCTTGTCTACCAGCTCCAGGCGCGGATCTATCTCATTGCCCTGCTCATCCACCTCTTTGCGGGGCAGCAGCGTTTTGGCCTTGATACGCATCAGGGTAGCTATAAACAGTATGAATTCGCTGGCCAGTTCAATGTTCAGCGATTTCATATGGTGAATGTAGTCCAGGAAGTCCTGTGTGATCTTGCTGATAGGGATATTGTAAATGTCCAGCTCGTCCCTTTCAATAAAGAACAGGAGCAGGTCAAAAGGACCTTCGAACTGGGGGAGTTTTATTTTATAGCTGTTATCGCTCACGGGAATGATTATCAGTTAATAATGAATACGATACAGGCATAAATGGAACACATTTATGCCTGCTACAATAAACGTTACTAACCAAAAATAGTAAAAATCCTAGAACCGGGCCGAGAATCCTACCCCGATCACCTGTTTGACCTGGAGTCGTGGCCCTTTTACCCCTGTTTTCTCATTCACGAACTCTTTCACATCGTCATCGTAGATCAGGTCTACGTTCAGGTTAGCGGAGATATACTTGTTCACCTTGAGCATCAGCGCATTGGTCATAAAGATATCTATGTTCTGGGGATTATGACGGTAGTCTGAGAACAGGTCAAGGCGCGATTTCAGGATCACATTCTTCATGATCTCCTTGTTATAGTTCACGGATACATAGGCACCCACCTGTAACAGCACATGTTTGCCCGTATCTACACCGTATGCGCCCTGTGAGGCCAGGTAATCGTCCATTACAAATAACCAGCGGGTAGAGATAGGGGTCATGAAGACAGACAGCGCATCGTTGGGTTTATAGTCAAAACCGGGAGCCAGCAGCACATAAGCCGGTGAAAAGAAGCGGGAGGTCAGCCTTGGCGGTACACTGTCGTACAGGTAACCGTTGGTAAACTGTGTACGTACGTTCAGCAATGCGCTGGCATACCAGTGGTCTCCGATGTTATAGCCGTATTTACTGGTAAGATCTATGCGGTCGTCGCTTTTGCGGGCGCCCAGGCTCGTAGTGCGTACGTAGCCATAAGCCAGGTCCAGCACGTTATCCCAGGTATGGCGCCCCTGGCGGTAAGCTATATAGCCTGTAAAGGTGGAAGCAATGGAAAAGGAGAATTTGTCACCACCCGCAGCCCAGTTAGACAGGGTTCCCTGGTTGATATTGACATTAAAGATGCCGCCCCTCCTCCAGCGTATTTGAGCGGTATCCTCCTGTACCAATTTGAATTTCTTGTCAATCAGCTCTTCCCGCTCCTTACTCCACTGCTGGGCCTTTGCCAGGGAGATCCCTGTTAAAAAACAGCACAGTAACAGAGCGGGTCTAAGTAAAGTTTTCATATAAGGTGATTTCAATGATAAAGCAATAGTTTCCGGTATCCCCGTATAGAGAATTAACCTGCCATCAATCTAAAGCCGGTATTATTTTGTCTTGAGTAAGTCGCGTATTTCCATCAACAGTTTTTCCTGTGCAGTAGGCTCGGGAGGGCCTGCGGGCGCCTCGTCTCTCTTGCGGATGAGCCGGTTCATGAATTTTATCAGCAGGAAAACACAGAAAGCGATGATGATGAATTCGAACACTGCCTGAATGAATGCGCCGTATGCCAACACGGGAGCGCCCGCTTCCTTGGCCTTGGCGAGGGAGGGAAAGTCAGTACCTTTACTGCTGTTCAGCAGTATATACTTGTCTGAAAAGTTAACGGGACCGGTAAAGAGGCCGATAACGGGCATCAATACATTATCTACCAGCGCTGTAACGATCTTTCCGAATGCTGCTCCAATGATCACGCCCACTGCCAGATCCATTACATTGCCTTTCATGGCGAATTCCTTAAATTCTTTCAAGAACGACATATGGATGGGTTTTATGGTTACGATTTCAGGTGCGAAAATAGTGATTCTTACCTTTTTAGCATGGGGTATTTCATCTTCAGCCCTTTCAGTGTATCCCTTACCGTTTTAGCGATGATGTATTCCTTGTACCAGTTGTCGTCTGTAGGAACGATGATCCAGGGAATATGGCTGCATTCCTCAAACACATCTTCATAGGCTTTACGGTACTGCTTCCACAGCTTGGCTTCCTCGATGTCTTTCTCATTATACTTCCACATCTTCCTGGGATCCTCTGTGCGTTCAGCTAGCCGATCGCGCTGTTCTTCCTGCGATATATGTAGATAGAACTTCAGTATCTGCGTATTGTTATGCTCTGACAACAGCTTTTCAAAATCATTGATCGCCTTCATGCGTTTGTAAATGGTATCTTCATCTACCCATTTGTGCACCCGCTGTATCAGCACATCTTCATAATGTGAGCGGTTAAATACCTGTATCATTCCTTTGGCTGGTGCGTGTTTATGGATACGCCACAGGAAATCATGCTCTATCTCATCCTCTGTAGGTGCTTTAAAGGCCTGTGCCGTAACGCCCAGGGGATTAAGCCTGCCGAGCACATTCCTGATCACACCGTCCTTACCGCTGGCGTCCATACCCTGCAATACGACCAATACTGAATATTTATGTTGGGCATACAGCAGGTTCTGAAGCTCGTCCAGCTCTTCCAGGAGTTTATCAGTCGCTTCTTTGATAGTTTCTTTGTCCAGCTTTTTGGGTGGTGTAGTGGGAATATCAGACAATTTGATCTTAGCCATGAGAAGAGGGGATTTGCATTATGCTAAAGGTAACAAATAAGTTTTAGAATAGTTGTTAGTCGTTAGTGATCAGTCGTTAGCGCGTACAGCAAAGGTCATTCGCTGCATTTAACTAACGACTATTGACTAATGACTAACGACTATCCCTTACCTTTGTGCCTTCAACAAACACCGTCTTGGATAAACGTATCACGCACTGGAGTATCTTTCTCCTGCTTTCCCTTACCTGGGGCAGTTCTTTTATATTGATGAAGATCGGGATGGAGGGACTGCAATCCTACCAGGTTGCCAGCGTAAGGCTGGTAGCGGCGGGGCTTACGCTCCTGCCTTTCTTTTTTAAGTACATCCGGGAGACGCCGCTTAACAAACTGCCTTATATTTTATTGTCAGGTTTGTTGGGCAATGGCATCCCTGCCTTCCTGTTCTGCCTGGCCGAAACGCGTATAGACAGCGCCCTGGCAGGCATCCTTAATTCCTTTACCCCCTTGATGGCGCTCATAGCGGGCACGCTGATCTTTAAAAGCCCTTTTGAGAAACGGCAGCTCTCCGGTATCTGCGTTGGTCTGGTGGGGGTGATCGGCCTGTTCGTGGCCAAAGGCGTGAGCGCCGGCTACTGGTATTATGGCTTTTATGTGCTGCTGGCTACTGTGTGCTATGGCGTTAATATCGCCCTGGTGCATCATTACCTGAAGGGATTCTCTTCTATACAGCTCAGCTCTATCGCATTGGCCTTCTGCGCCGTACTGGCCTTACCGGTACTGATATGCAGTCATTTCTTCCCGCTGTTTGCAGGGCAGGGCGCTCCCTGGATCCCCCTGGCGGCCAGCGCCACACTGGGTATCTTTGGCAGCGGTATTGCAACGGTACTGTTCTATATATTGATCCAAAGAGCGGGGTCTGTATTTGCTTCCATGGTCACTTATGCCTTACCTGTAGTTGCCATCGGCTGGGGCCTGCTGGCTGGTGAAAATATTACCTTATTGCAGGTGGTTTTCATGGGGGTGATACTGGCCGGTGTGTATATGGTACATAAGAAATGATCAATGCCGAACGCCCAAAGCAAAACGCTGAACGTCTATGCCAGTCTTCATAGCATTGCGTTCAGCGTTCTGCATGCAGCGTTTAGCTTAGATCGCCATGATCTCTTTCTCCTTGGTAGCAAGGTGCTTATCTACCAGGACAATATATTTATCGGTCAGCTGTTGTACCTCAGCTTCCGCATCTTTAGCAGTGTCTTCGCTTAATCCGTCTTTCTGTAGTTTCTTGATAGCTTCGATTGCATCGCGGCGGATGTTGCGTATGCTTACTTTAGCATGTTCGCCTTCTCCGGCAGAACGTTTCACCAGTTCTTTACGGCGTTCTTCAGTTAAAGGCGGCAGGAATAAACGGATCATCTGTCCGTCGTTCTGGGGATTGATACCGATGTTAGCCGCAATGATCGCCCTTTCAATAGGCTGGATCATATTCTTTTCCCAGGGTTGAATGGTAAGGGTACGTGCATCTGCTACGCTCACATTGGCAACCTGGTTAAGCGGGGTGGAAGAGCCATAGTAGTCTACTGTAATACCGTCCAGTATCTGGGGATTGGCTTTACCGGCCCTGATCTTGGTGAGCTCCACTTCCAGGTGCTTGATTGCCTTGTCCATCGACTCTGTAGCATCATCCATTATTAGCGTAAGGTCATCTTGCATAACAAAAAATAGTTAAGTGCCTGCAAACCTACAGGTTTTCTTTTAATCATCAAAGAAGGCTATAAACAGTTTGAGGGTTTGAAGGTTTAAAGGTATCCTGAACAGATAGACGCCCTTCAAACATTCAAACCCTCAAACTTAAAAACTTAAAAGCTCTTTTATTTATCCTGCAACATTCCTTCAGGATTTACCCGCAGTATTTTAGGTTTGGCCACAACAGCATCAGATGCCGCTGCGGGGGTGGCAGCATTTGCAGCAGCCGTATTAACAGTAGCTGCAGCGGGCACTGTAACCTGCCGCACCGGTACGGGCCGCGGAACTGTTTTACCTTTCTTGGCAAAGTAAAGCACTACCGTGCCTGCCACTGCAGCGCCAACTACGATCAGCATCAGGTAGTTAGGCCCGATGTCCTGTAAAGAGAAGGCAGCTACTATAAATATAATATTGGAAACAACCGCTACGAAGGTGGTTTGCTTATGGTTGAGTTTCAGTTCCAGCAGATAGTGATGAATATGATTACGGTCTGCAGAAAAAGGAGATCTTCCTCTTAACATACGGATGGCAAATACCCGCAGTGTATCGAATAATGGTACGATCAGTATTGCAAAAGCTACGGCAGGTACTGCATTCACAGGCATCCTGGAAGCAGGGTTACCGGCCACTTCTATGAACTTTACGATCAGGATGGCATTCACCAGGCCTACCAGCAAGGACCCTGTATCTCCCATAAAGATCCGGGCCGGAGAGATATTGTAGATCAGGAACGCTGCCAGACCGCCTGCCATACCAAAGCCCAGCACTGCATACAGCAGCTCCCCTGAATACAGGAAGTAGGTACCCAGCACACAGGATACCAGCATACCAATGCTGCCGGCTAATCCGTCTACCCCGTCTATCAGGTTAAAAGCGTTGATAACCACCAGGAAAGTAAAATAAGTAAGGAGCAGACCAAAGTGTTGCGGTAATGCCTGGATGCCCAGGAAACCATACATGCTGTTGATCTGCAGGTTGCCCAGGTAGATCACTGCGAAAGAAGCCATGAGCTGGCCTATCAGTTTCTTTAAAGGAGAGAGCCCTACGATGTCATCCTTCAACCCAACCATAAAGATCACGAAGAAGGCAGCCACCATATACTGAAAAGGGGAATTGGCAAAAGACGGCACACAAATAGCAGCCGCCATCACAAAACCCGAGAAGAAGCCAATACCTCCCAGCGTGGGAATATTAGCCTTATGCGATTTTCGTTCATCTGGTTCGTCGTACAAATGTTTTAATTCCGCTACCTTGATCAGGGCTGGAATTGCAAAATAAGTCACAACAAAACTCAGGACGCTAGCAATTAATACATTCTCCATCAGTAGGGGGGTTAGGATACTAAATTATACAAAGATATTAATTTCAATTGAATGAATATCAACAAAATTCAGAAACTAAAAAACTTATCACCCGAACACCGACTTTAGCGAAAAGTTTGTGGAACTCTCTCTAATTCTTAGCAAATATCTCTTAGTTTTGCGACTTATAAAAACGCAACTATCATGCCACAGCTGAATGAAATAGCTACACAGATCAGAAGGGATATTGTTCGTATGGTGCATGCCGTGCAAAGCGGCCACCCTGGCGGTTCTCTGGGCTGCGCCGATTATTTTACGGGCCTGTTCTTCAAGGTAATGCAGCACAACTCCCAGCCTTTTGATATGGACGCCCGTAATGAAGATGTGTTCGTTCTGTCAAACGGCCACATATCTCCGGTGTACTACAGCGCGTTGGCCAGGTCAGGGTACTTCCCCACTTCGGAGCTGACCACCTTCCGTAAGATCAACTCCCGTCTTCAGGGCCACCCTACTACACATGAGCACCTGCCAGGTATCAGGGTTGCCACCGGTTCACTCGGACAAGGTATGAGCGTAGCCATCGGCGCCGCACTGACCAAAAAGCTGAACGGCGACAAACACCTGGTGTTCTCCCTGCATGGCGACGGTGAGCTGGAAGAAGGACAGGTATGGGAAGCCATCATGTTTGCTCCCCACCATAAAGTGGATAACCTGATCATCACGGTTGACTGGAACGGCCAACAGATAGACGGCCCCACCGATCAGATAGGCGGTCTGGGCGACCTCGAACCTAAGTTCACTGCCTTCGGCTGGAAAGTGCTCCACATGAACGGTAATGACCTGGACGATGTAGTGGCTACCCTGGAAAAGGCGAAAAGCCTTAGCGGTAAAGGCCAACCCATTGCCATCCTCATGAAAACAGTAATGGGCAAAGGTGTTGACTTCATGGAAGGTCACCACGAATGGCACGGTATCGCCCCCAGCGACGAACAACTGGCAAAAGCCCTGGCTCAATTGCCGGAAACTCCACTGGGAGACTATTAAAAAAGCTGCGAGCTGTCAGCTGCAAGCTACAAGCGATTGACAGTGAGCTAAAAATAAAAAAGCGGTAAGATGAAAAGCTGTTTTTAAACAGTTCTTTTTGTCCTACCGCTTTATTGTCTATATATAAGCGCAATTTTTTTCTTTCTACCCCCCTCCTCATCTCCGTCCCTTCGCTTGCAGCTTGTGGCTTGTAGCTTGTGGCTTTCCCTCAGCTTCCCACCGCCAGCTCCTCTTTCGCCGCCTGCTTAGCCGGGTACCAGCTGGCCGCCACCCCGATCACAATGATCGTTATACTGACAAGCAGAAAATCCATTGGGTTCATGATCACCGGGTAAGCATCCACCAGGAAAGAGGATCCTTCCAGCTTGATCAGTCCGAACTGCTGCTGCAGTACACATACCAGGATACCGATCCCGAAACCCAATCCGGCGCCTATGCCCGCGATGATCAAACCTTCGGCCAGGAAGATCCGCAGGATCAACCCATCACGCGCGCCCATGGCTTTCAGTATGGTAATATCTTTCCGTTTCTCGATCACCAGCATTGACAGGGAACCGATCATATTGAATGCCGCTATCACCAGTATAAAGCTCAGGATCACATATACCGCCCATTTCTCTGTTTGCATAATGGCATACAGGGCCTGGTTCTGCTCATAGCGGGTTTGTACCTTGAACTGCTTGCCCAGTAAGGTTTCCAGCCGGCCTTTCAGCGCTATTTCATTGGCGCCCGGGACGGCTGCTATTTCCAGGGCAGACATCTCCCCGGCTGGCAGTTCCAGCAGCCGGCGCATAAAATCTATATTGGTAATAACGTATTTGCTGTTGAACTCCTGCTGAATGGCGAATGCCCCCGCAGGAAAAAGATAACCGCTGTTCAGCGCCTCATTGGGTAAAAGGCTGCCTGCACCGCGGCGGGGCACGTATACATCCACCGGTACCAGGCTCCGCTCTACATCTATTCCCAAAGCGGCTTCCAGCTCTATGCCCAATACTGCCCGGTAAGCATTTTCATCGCCGGTATCAAAGCGGCCCCGTACTACTTTGTCTTTTACACCGGCCACTTCATTATAATGGCTGTCTACCCCTTTCAGCACGGCGATGGTCTTCTCTTCGCCGAAGCAGAGCACTGCTTTTTCTTCTACTATCTGGGAATAATGCGCCACCCCGGGCGTAGCCGCGATCTGTTGCAGCTGTGCCGGGGTGAGTACAATGGTTTTGCCCGTTGCCGGACTTATCTTCACGGAAGGGTAAAAAGAGGAGTATAAGGATTTCACCAGGCCCTCAAAACCATTGAATACGCTCAGGATAACGATCAGCGCACCTGCCCCTACGGCAATAGCCGCTACGCTAACCCATGCAATGATGTTTATCGCGTTGGTAGATTTTTTGGCCCAGAAGTAACGGGAAGCAAATTGCCAAACCATATATTAAAATTCCAGATACCAGTTTATTTGTTCTCACTTCCCGCATCATCATCCCGGATCTTTTTAAACAGCTCTTCCATCCGGAACACATAGTCCAGTGTGTCGTCCAGGAAGTAGGATAGCTCGGGCACGCGGCGCAATTGTTTGCCCACACGCAATCCCAGCTCCTTGCGGATCTCCCAGTTACGATCCTTTATCTGGTTCAGCATAGCTGCCGTGTCCTTTATCTGGAACATGCTCAGGTATACCCTGGCTTCCAGCAGATCTGGCGTAATACGAACGGCAGAAATGGAGATCATTCCTCCGTCCGTGATGTTATACCCCATCCGTTGAAAAATATCACTCAGCTCCTTTTGTACTAGCTGCCCTATTTGTTTTTGCCGTTTACTTTCCTGCATTGGTGTAGTGGTTTAATGCCTCCAGTGACTAATTTATAGTAACTTGCGCACTTATCTGATAAAGCAAAGATACAGGAAACCGGGCACGATGGGAGCTTTTCATATAAGTCGTTCGTGCAGGCCTCCAGGAGTACGACGAAAAGACATTGCTCAATGAAAACATTCCTCCGCTTACTGCAATTATCCCGGCCGTATCATCATTATGTTCCGGAATATATAATATATATCTTTCTTTACACAATTTTCAGCCTCTTTAGTTTTACCCTGGTCATGCCGCTGATGGATGCGCTGTTCTCCACCGGCCAGCATACGGTGGTAACGCAGCTGCCATCCTTCTCGCTGTCAGTGGCTTATTTCAAGGATCTGTTCTACTATTATCTTACCTATTATGTGAACACCACCGGCAAGTTCGGCGTGCTCGTATATGTGTGTCTGGTAATACTGGTGGCGGTGCTATTAAAGAATCTCTTTGGCTTCCTCAGCCAGAAAGTGCTTACCCGTATGCGGGTGAACATGGTACGGAAGATGCGCGAAAAGCTATACCTGCAGTTCAGCAATCAATCGCTCCGTTTCTATCACAACGAGCGTAAAGGCGATCTGCTTTCTACCGTTAGCGGCGATGTAGTGGAAGTAGAGAACTCTGTGGTAACCTCCCTGCAAACCGTATTCCGCGATCCGTTGCAGGTGATCGCTACGTTCGTTACGCTCTTTATACTTTCTAAACAACTAACGCTATTTACACTGCTGGTGTTCCCGCTTTCCGGTTATCTCATTTCTACTATTACCGGTAGGCTTAAAAAGAAAGCCGTGGTAGGACAGAACCTCTTAGGCAAGATCCTCAACATCACCGAAGAAACTTTATCAGGCATACGCATCATCAAAGCCTTTAATGCAGAAGGTTTCATGCGCAGGAAATTTGAGAAAGAAAACAACGATTTCGCCAATACGGTAAGGTCCATGCAAAATCAGCGGGAACTGGCTTCTCCCTTGTCTGAGACCATGGGCGTGCTGGTGATCATCGTGATCATGATCTATGCGGGTAATCTCATTCTCAGTGGCGCAACTACATTGAAAGCATCTGCATTCATCGCATACATCGCTTTGTATTTTCAGATCATTGCGCCTGCTAAAAATATCGCGAACGCATTCTCTGTAATGCCCCGCGGATTGGCAGCAGGAGAGCGTGTATTACGCATCCTCGATATTCCCAACACCATTGAAGACAAGCCCAATGCACAAACCATCAGCAGCTTTGAAAAAGAGATCCGTTATAAAGATGTTGCCTTCCGTTATGATGAGCAACACTATGTGCTGAAAGATATCAACCTTACCATAGAGAAAGGCAAGATGATAGCATTAGTAGGCAAAAGCGGCGCTGGTAAATCTACCATGGCTGATCTGCTGCCGCGCTTCTACGATGTAACGGCCGGCAGCATTCAAATAGACGGACAGGATATCCGTGATCTTAAAATGCACGATGTACGCGGTTTAATGGGCATGGTATCGCAGGAAGCGATTCTCTTCAATGATTCCGTTCTTTCCAACATCGCCTTCGGCCAGCCGGATGCAGATAAAGAAGCGGTGATAAGAGCTGCAAAAATCGCCAATGCGCATGAGTTCATCGTACAGCTTGAAAACGGCTATGATACACCTACAGGCGACCGCGGCATGAAACTGAGCGGTGGCCAGCGTCAGCGGCTCACTATTGCCCGCGCAATCTTTAAAAATCCCCCCATTCTTATATTGGACGAAGCTACTTCTGCCCTTGATACCGAATCAGAAAAACTGGTACAGGAAGCATTGGATATGCTGATGGAAAATCGTACGACTATTGTGATTGCCCATAGACTTTCGACTATTCAGCATGCAAATGAGATTGTAGTGCTGGATAAAGGGGAGATTAAGGAACGGGGCACACATGATCAGCTGATGGCAGTGAATGGGATTTACAGGAAATTGGTGGAAATGCAGGAGTTTAAGTAGGACCTGAAATTGACGGTAACTCTGGGTTTATAAACCCAAAATTACGGTAATTTGGGATTTAGACATAAAAATCAATTATTTATATATACTCATTCGCAATAAATACTTCCACCTAGTTTCTCCTAATCTCTCCTAATTTTTAAAAAATTAGGAGAGATTAGGAGATCATTTGACTCAAACACTCCTAAAAACTCCTAATTTTGAAGAAATTAGGAGAGACTATGAGACTTCCTGAAAAAGCTCCCCAGCTACCTGTTAATTATGATTATTTCCCTTCATTGGACAAAGTTGCTAAAGCAGGCAGACTTCAGGAATTCCTGAAAACAGACGATCTTAAATATTACTACTGGGAAAAGTGGAAATATAAAGCCAACGAGTGGGGTATTGATCCCAAACATTTATGGACTGCAGCGAAGTTTAATCGGCTCGCAAATAAAACAATTCAGCTATCTGAGATAGATGGTTTCATTTTTTCGATCGGTACACCAACAATGGTCCAGGAGCATTTACACAAGTTCGACATGCATTTAGGAGGATCATTCCAGGGCGATGGAATTATTCCCGCTGACGAAAAGGAACAATACTTAATCAGCTCTTTGATGGAAGAGGCCATCGCCTCCAGTCAGATCGAAGGCGCTGCCACCACCCGTAAAGTGGCAAAGGAAATGCTGGAAAGCAATAGAAAGCCGCTGAATACTTCTGAACAAATGATAGTGAATAACTATCATGCAATGCAATGGATCGTAGAAAATAAAGATGCACCGTTCACTATTGAGAACATTAAAAAGCTTCATTCGATCCTGACAAAATCCACGCTGGGGGATGCTAGAGAGGAAGGCGCATTCAGAACTGACAATGATGTAAAAGTAGTGGATGTTCAAACCGGCCGTGTCGTATATACTCCACCGCAGTCAGATTTATTAGATCAGTTAATGGCTGATGTATGCAAATTTGGTAATGATCAGGAGAAACAAACCTTCTTCATTCATCCTATTACAAAAGCCATCATACTTCACTTCCTGATTGGCTATATACATCCATTCGCTGATGGCAATGGAAGAACTGCAAGACCCCTTTTTTATTGGTACCTTTTAAAGAAAGGCTACTGGCTGATCAAGTATATGTCAGTATCCAGGGTTATACTTAATTCAAAAGCGCAATATGCAAGAGCTTATTTATATACAGAACAGGATAATAATGATCTGACTTATTTCTTAATGTATCATCTAAAGGCCATACACATTGCCTTAGAAGATCTCAAATTATACATCAGCAGAAAAACAGCTGAAAAACAAAATGTGCTTACCCTATTGCGTAATACCAGTTTCAATGATCGCCAGATAAGTATTATACAGGAAATCATGCAGGATTCCACAACTTACTTTACTGTATTAAGAATCCAAAACAAATTTGGTGTTAGTAATCAGACTGCCAGAAATGATCTTGCAAACCTGGTAGCAAACGGCATCTTAGAAGAAAGGCGAAGTGGCAATAAGAGCCAGTTTTTACCTGTTCATGGGTTCCTTAAAAAGTTAAGCAGAGAAAATTAAAAACCCGTCGCTTTTCTTTTCCATATAAACCCATCCAGTATATAATGTGTCAGCTGCGGCAATGCAAGCAAGGGTACCAGCATTGACATCAGTGATGTATCCGTCATTACCGGTAAACTGCTGAACCACGTAAACACGCTGCCATGCTCTCTCCATACCAGTCCATCCCACAGTCCTTCTTCTATGTATGCCAGCAATGCCACTATCCCTATGAACAGCACTATCCCGTAATTACTGAATACATTTCGCAACAGATGCTTTTGCGGAGCTGGTCCCGGGTAATAACGTTTACGCCCATATATCCACACCAATGCCATATACGGTATACCATGAGATACTACGTTCAGCAGCGTAAATGCCAGGTCTCCGTTAAAATACACGATCCCGAAATACCACGATAAAGCCGTGCCGGCCACCAGCAATTGCTTTGGGATATTTATACTGCGCTCTTTCACGGCACACATTCCTTCTTTCAGCATGTATGCCAACACTACGAGCGCATACAGGATGCCCGCCGCCATAACAATGCCTTGTCCGCGCAGGTAAATAAAGTCGCCGTCAACAAACCAGTTGAAATTTCGCGGGCCGGTGAAATGCCAGCAGATGATCGGATAGATAGTAGCCAGGTAAATAGTAAGTGTGTCAATCAGCCGGCCCAAACGGGTCTGCTGTTCCTTGCGGCTGTAGATACGAAGGAAACCATATTGCTGGCGCACAAAATGAAATACTGCCAGGTAAGCCAACATGCGCCAGAACAGATCACTGCCAATGGTATAGAGCACCACGCCTCCTGCCCATGCAAGCAGCGGTACCAGCAGCAGCAATGTACGCTGTTCCTTCCAGGCCCGGGGGTCCAGGTAGGTGCGATAGATTGTCGCGTAAACATGTGATACATCTACCAGCAGGATCAGGAACACCCACCACACAGTAGGGATCTCCCGCTGGTACTGGCTGAACACCTGCGGAAACAGCAGTATACAGGTTAATGCAGCAAAAGGTGGCAACAGTATAAACAGGCCGTCCAGCCAGGCGGCATAGATCCAGGGCTGAGCATACCTGCTTTCAGGACATTGATCGTATAAGTTCGCGGGCTGCCCTGTTTCCATGGTAAAATGCTTCTTCAAAGATGGAAAGCCCGCTCAGGTCAGAGTGGGCAAAAAATATATTGCCGTTCACCGGTTCCTGTGCCTGTAAACGTGCGGCGCCACTAATAAAACCCGGTTCCGGGCGTATCATTCCGTGGCCCCATACCCACACATCTATATGCACAATCTGTTCACGGATACCGGGGTGCGCTTTCTCCAGTTCATCAGTGATAATGCGTACCCAGTGCATATGCTTCAGCTCAATGGCATACTTCCGTGCATCTGCGGGCGACAGCTCATCCAGCGGCAGGTAATAGGTTACAACATGCTGCTCCGGTGGTTTCAATGCCAGTAACTGTTGCTGCGCATATACATATCCAAGTGAACGTCCTTTATAAAATACATTGTCCCAGCTTAGGGGGCATCCCCTGGAGGCAGGAAATCCGTTCAGGGTAATATTCGCCACCATCCAGGGCGAGTAGGTAAAACTGCCGGCCGGCCCTGCATGTTGTCCAAGCAGGCGGCGGCTGATAAAATGCGGAGTAGCCATAATACAGCGTTCCGCAATGATACGCTTGCTGGTATGTGTGCGCACATCCAGGTAATCTATCCATACTTCGTTGTGCTGTGGCGTTACACGGTATACCAGCGACTGCGGTTGCGCCTGTTTCCGGCAATATTGCCGCAGGTGCTTTACCAGCCTGCCATTGCCCTCAGGCCAGGTAAGCACCATGCGCCCGTCTACATTGCCGGCCTGTCCTCTCCGGGAGGCAAAGTAATGAATGCCCGCCCATGCAGATACATGTTGTATACCGGCCCCATAGTCATCACGGCAGCAATAATCCACATACCATAGCAGCGCGGGCGCGTTGAATCGCTCCTGCTGCAGATAAGCCGCCATGGTGACCTTATCAAGCGCCCGCAGATCTGCATCTGTTGAGCTCAGGGCAAGCGGTATGTCAAAAGCATATTTATCGTCATTACCCTTTTTTGCCCGCCAGCCATCCATTAATTGCAGAAAAGCATTGATCTCTTTTATTTCGCCGGCCTGCAGTCCAAATTGCGGCACCAGCCCTTCCTGCCAGCGGTCGTTGATGTACAGGCGTTCTTCAGGATCAAAACAGATATCGGTCTCTTTATATAAGGGCAATCCGGCTGCAGTATACCCCGTAATGATACCCGCCTCCTGCAAGAGCTCCAGTAAAGGTTGGTCATGATGATTCGGAACCGGCAGGTAATGCGCCCCCCATGGATAGGCGGAATAAGAATTATAACCATACGAGGAGTTACCGCCTGTATGTGGTTCCAGTTCCAGCAACAGGAAATCTTCTATCCCCTGCTGGTGCAGAGCCCTTGCAGCGCTGAGTCCCGCAATACCGCCACCTGCTATAACAACGGAACGATGTTCAATCACTGCTGGAGCAGCAAACGCGCCCTGCCGCAGCTGATGCCCGATTGCTGCACTGGCTCCGAGTATGCTGCCCTTAATATGTGTATAAGGGTCTTTCGTGGTATCGCAGCCGTTTAGCTGCAACGTAGTAAATGCGCTGCCAGCCATCAATGTAAGGAACCTGATAAAATCCTTACGCGAAATGCTATTGTCAGTTCTGGTAAACTCCCCATTCATCTTCAAAATATTGTACGAGTACCTGGTTATTGAGTTTATTCACAGCTACCTCACGGCGTTGCATGTCAGTGGAAAAAAATCGCATCTGCTCAAAGGTGCTGCGTGAAAAATAGCGAAGTCCCGGCGCAAGTTGCTCCTGCTTGTCTGTAAGTGGTTGCAGCGATCCTATTACATATCCCCACTCTCCAAAAGAGGGTACATATGTATGATAAGGCAGGGTATTGAAACCGGCAGATTTAAGTGTTGCATCCACGCACCAGAAAGACCGTGGAGCTACATAAGGAGAGGTAGATTGTACCACCACCACGCTGCCTGCATGCAGCACATTGCGCAACAGACGATAAAAAGTATTGGTATACAGCTTGCCCACCGCATAGTTGGACGGATCGGGAAAGTCAATGATCACCGCATCAAACTGTTCCCTGTTCTGTTTTAACCACTGGAAAGCATCTGCATTGATCACTTTTACTTTGGACGATAACAGCGAACCTTTGTTCAGCTGCAGCAGCATCCCGTTCTGTTCAAACAGGTGTGTAACTTCGGCATCCAGATCTACCAGCCTGATCTCTTTTACAGAAGGATATTTCAGTATCTCCCTTACGGCCATTCCATCACCGCCGCCCAATACCAGCACGCGTGCAGGTTGCCTGCATAACATCATTGCCGGGTGTACCAGCGCTTCGTGATAACGGTACTCATCCACAGAGCTGAACTGCAGGTTACCATTAAGATACAGTCGCAGGTCTTTCTTTGCTTTAGTGAGAACAATACGCTGGTAAGGCGAAGAACGCGCATAGATAACCGGTTCTCCATAAGCCAGCGATTCTGAAAATGAAAGTATCCGGTTGGCATATACAAAACCAGCCAGCAGCAGTAAAAACACTGCAACAGACTTTATTTTAAGATAAGTGGCCCAGCGTATTTCCTGTTCAAACCTGACACACACAATAAACGCCACCACAACATTCAGCATACCAAAAAAGTAAGAAGTGCGAATCAACCCCATATAAGGCACCAGTACCAGCGGGAACACAATGGAGGCCAGCAATGCGCCGATGTAGTCAAAGGTGAATACTTTTGATACAAGGTCCCGGAACTCATAACGGTTCTTCAGGATGTTCATCAGCAAGGGTATCTCCAACCCAACAAAAGTACCCGTAAGGCAGATCAGCGTGTACAGGATGATACGGAAAGACGCCACCTGGTCAAACAACAGGAACAGCAGCGATGAGCTGATGCCGCCAATCAGTCCTACCAGTATCTCTACCTGTATGAACCAGCTGAGCAGGTGCCTGGTAAAGAAGCGCGAAAAATAAGCCCCAATACCCATTGAGAAAAGATACACGCCGATGATGGTAGAAAACTGCGTAACCGAATCTCCCAGCAGGTAACTGGCCAGCGTGCCGGCCACCAGTTCATAAATAAGGCCACAGGTGGCGATCACAAACACAGACAACAGCAACAGTAAATGCATCTCGCTTTTTTTTAGCCGTGAATGGCAGAACTGATTATAATTGCAATGGCCAGTATATATGCCGCTGCCACGATCGCAATAGCAACATTCTTGTTCTGTACAAGCTCTTTCCAGGTGTTCTCCGGTGTTATCTTCTCAATAATGTAAAAGGAAACTACCAGGATAATGATCCCGATCAGGGAATACACAACGGAAGCTACAATGTATTTAAGCTGCAATACGTCTGCCATAAAGGTATATTTAAGTTGATCAATAAATTGTTTTACTTGTGGTAAAAATGGCTGCGGCCATGTTGACCCGACCCAAGTGCATTTCTTTCCTGGCCCGGTTTCCATGACTCTGTGGCCTTACAATTACAGATACGCCTGCCGCTGCAGCTGCCGTAAAAGAATAACAGCAACAGCAGGGCAGCTGTTATCAAAAACCACTTTTCCTTCAATATCGGTGTAAGCGCATTATTCATTGTCGTCACTATATGTATAAGGTGAATAATCACTGTCGTACCAGCGGCTGCGTTCAAAGTTCAGTTCCAGGAAATAGAGCGTAGCCGTAATAACGCCCATTACAATTACGACCAGTATGGCGTTCCACCACACCGGTATATCCCAGGTGGCCTGCAAGGTCATAGTGGTAGATGTAAAGCCCGTGTCTTTTGAAGGCGTTATTACAAAATGGTAGGTGCCAGGTGCTACAGCACAAAGGATCTCTTCCTTACCCCAACTGCCTTCCGACCAGCTTTCTCCATCATCAGTCCCGGAATAATACTCTACCCCGGTTACAAAGCCTGTCTCTTCCAGCGTACGTTCATTCACCAGGCTTATCTCTGCTTCTACCCAGCTGTTGGTTACCTGCGCAAACGCGTCTATCTGCAGGTTGGATTGTCTTCCTTCCAGTGTGAAAGAGGGCGAGACAATCGGTTTGCCCGCGGTTGAATCACTTACGGTGAAGGAATGGGAAAACACCTGCTTTTCTTTTGCCTGCATGCTGATGAATGCATTCAGTATGATGATCAGTATAATGAAAGCAAGTGCGCCTATTGCAAAATAACCCACGTCTATACCGCCGTAAAAAGGTTGTATAACGCCTTTGCCTATACGGTATGGAACACCTGCCAGGCCGAATGCCTTTTTTATAGCGGAAGGCTGTACATAGGTGCCAAAGAAGTAATCTGCCTCAGGCTCCCTACCCTCCATTGCCACCATATGTGGCGGGGCAATATACTCCCGGCAAGGCACCATTCCTTTGTGATGCATAGGCCAGAAGAATTCGCCGCGCGCATGTATATAAGACGCAGTATACTTGCTGTATAATTTATAGGTCTGATCACGGAATGTAGTCTCCGGGTGACTAGCTACCTCCCGCGCATCCACTTCATGTTTATCCAGTGGCGTCATCAGGTTCCAGTGTCCGTTGTATTCAGAAAGGAAAGCATAGCGCTGCGCTGTTTCATCGAATAATATATACTCTCCCCAAACTGAATTGTGATCGTCTTTCCGTTCTGCATAGCAAATCACGCGGTATAAGGTGTCATTCAACATGCCCGTTGCACCCAATGAGATGATAGGCTCTGCCTGGGCCTTCTTTAACTTATCTTTGCGCACAAATGCTCCCCCCTCGTCTTTGGTTAGCAAGGCCTGGCATTGCGGGCAAACAAACACCTGGGCTCCCCTTTTGTCGTATCCCTTAAGGGCGGTGCTACAAACAGGACAGGTATTGGTATAGTGGTTAATATTCTCCATGCTTATCGCCTTACGCTTTGTAGTTCATGTTTCGTGCTTTCAAAAAACTGCAGGATGCGTTGCATGATATATTGTGTAATAACATCATTATTCTTCCGGAAATTAGAGAGGAACACATCACAGGTGCACAAGCCGTACTCCGGCCAGGTATGAATGGAAATATGGGATTCCGTGAGGCACAATACAGCAGTAAAACCGCCACCTGGGAAATCATGCACTACCTTTCCCACCTGAGTTAAACCGGCTCCCTGCACCTCTTCTTCCATAAACGCCTCCCAGGACGCATAGCGCTGCAGCAGGTCTTTTCTCGGTGTTTCTATTGTGGCCAGTATATGCAGGCCTGGTGTATAGGTCATAGCGGCATAAAAACCGGAAAATAGAATAAAAATCCCTTTTCTCCAATTGGCCTCATTTTTGGAGCGCTTATACGGCCTATGCCATCCCGGAAACCTTCCCGGACCCATTTTTTCACCATAAAACCAACAAGCGTTTCCCATGATTTCAATCGTTATCCCGGTTTTAAATGAAGGAGCTGCCATCAGACAGGTTATCAAAACGGTAAAGAAGACAACACGCAAAATAGAGATCATTGTAGTAGACGATAATAGCCGTGACAATACGGTAGAGGAGGCGATGAAAGAAGGCGTACGCGTCATCACCAGCAGCCAGCGTGGAAAAGGGATCTCTATGCGCGAAGGACTAATGGCCGCTAAATATGACATCGTCATGTATATCGATGGGGATATTCTCACCTATCCCGAAAATATTGTGGAATTACTCACCGATCCAATCGCCAACGATCAGGCGGATTTTGTAAAATCTTATTTCGAAAGACAGGCAGGCCGCGTTACACAGCTCGTAGCAAAGCCACTGTTAAGCATCCTGTTCCCCGATCTGGCACATTTTCAGCAACCGCTCAGCGGCATGATCGCAGCACGAAAATCATTCCTGCAGCGCGTACAGTTCGAAAATGATTATGGCGTGGATATCGGACTGCTCATAGACATGCACGTGCAGGGCGCACGCATAACGGAAGCGAACATTGGAAGAATAGAAAATGCCATGCAGTCCTGGGAACAGCTCAGCAAAATGTCACGCGAAGTATCACGTACTATCCTCCATAAAGCAGAGAATATGAAGATCCCACAGGAAAACCTTGAAACCCTGGGTAATATCAATATTATCCGCGAACAGATGGAATACTCCATCCTGGAATCTATCGACAAAATGCAGAAGATGGTCATCTTTAACCTCGACGAAGCCATCTTCACCCGCGACTATATAGAACTGGCCGCCGAAGCATTTGACTGCGAAGTATCGCTTGCACAGATCCGCGAACATTATTCAGACCCTGTCACCATCCTGGAACATACCGCTGCACTGTTCCGCGACAGGAACCTGGCAGAGCTGCTGGAAGTAGCAGACGCTATTCCCGTTGTACCCGATATCAAAACAGTAGTGCATGAGCTGAAGAAAAGAGGATATGCCTGCGGACTGATTACAGACGGTTTTGAATGTGTAGGCCGCCATATCAAGAATAAGCTGGGAATGGATTTCGTATTCGCTAACCGCCTGCACTTATTTGATAGCGTAGCCACCGGCGAAATGACCATTCCCGAATATTTCCTGCAGCAACCTGAAAGCGAAAACTCAGATTCCATACCGAAGTACAGCAAAAACAATATCCTGCAATACATCCAGCACAAATACCACGTGATGCCGCAGAATGTGATCTACGTGGGCAGTGGCGCCGATGGATCCAACCTGCTGCGCGCCTCCGGAATCGGTGTAGTGTATGATTCACAGAAGCCCGAGATCCAGAAGATCGCTGATAAGCTGATCACTGGTCCTTATCTGTCGCCCCTGCTGGAAATAGCACAGGCCGGACCGGAAAAGTTCCGGCTCAAACTGCCTGCTATCAGTAAAAAACAGGCAAAGCGCATCGGCATCGGCAGCCTGGTGGTATTGGCCTCCGCAGGATTGGTGTACCTGGCTGCGAGACAGATAAAAAATAACAAAGAGAAAGTAAAAAGTTAAAAGCACGACGAAGCATAAAATGAAAAAGGCGGGAAGATCATTCCCGCCTTTTTACTGTATGTACTTTTGCTTTTTTACTTGCTCTTAGCCAGCTTGGCTTCAATGCTCAGCGTGGCATGGGGCACCGCTCTCAGACGGGCCTTATCTATCAGCTTGCCGGTAACGCGGCAAATACCGTATGTCTTGTTTTCAATGCGCACCAGGGCTTTTTCCAGGTGATCAATGAACTGGATCTGGCGGCTGGCCATCTGGTTCAGCTGTTCCCTTTCCTGGGAGCCGCTGCCATCTTCCATGCTCATGTATTTGTTCTCCGTATCATCGGTGCCGGCTTCATCCTTGCGGGTGATCAGGCCCTGGAGATATACGAGCTCTTTCTTCGCTGCTTCCAGCTTTTTATTGATCAAATCCCTGAATTCCTGCAGGTCGGCATCGCTGTAGCGATATACCGGACCGGTAGGCGCATCTGGCTGATCCAGCACAGATTTAGTGAATTCAGGCTGATAAGATACCAATGTGGTAGCAGATTTCACGCTCCTGCTGGGACCGGGCCTCTCAGTTTTTTCAACTCTGGCTGCAGCTGCGGGCTTTTCCGTTTTTTCAACTTTCTCCACTTTTTCAACCTTAGTGGTTTTCTCGGTTTTTTCCGCTGCCGCTTTCTTACCGGTTTCTTTTTCTTTATCTGATTTCTTTACTGGCATTATAACTTCTTTTTCTTCTGGCTTTGAAATCGATGATTTTTCTACTTTCTCAGTGGCAGCAATGCTCTTACTGACCACTTTCTGCTTCTCAGCAGGTACTTTCTTAACAGCGGGGGCCTTTACAGGCTCAACTGCTTTCTTTGTTGTCGTGATTGTTTTGGCCGGGGGGGCTGATGCTTTGGTGACAGCCGGTGTTTTGGTGACAACTGCTTTCTTCGATGCCGCCGCTTTGGGAACGGCAGTCTTCTTTTTGACCACGGCTTTAGTGGCAGCTGGTTTCGCCAGTTTGGGCGGCGCTGCCTTTTTTACAGTTGCTTTTTTAGCAACCGGCGCTGCCTTTTTCGCAGGCGCAGGTTTGGCAGCCGCTTTTTTGGTGGCAGATGTTCCTTTCTTAGTTACAACTACCGTTTTTTTAGCCGGAGCTGCCTTTTGGGTCTTTTTGCTAGCAACCTTCTTGTTTGTTGCCATGGGACTAGCTTTTTTTGTTAACTAATACATTGAATTTAAGGTCGTTAACCTCTATTTCTGTACCATCCTGCAGTTGCGGCACTAATTCCAAGCTGTCTGCCAAAATTTCCGTGCAAATATAGTCATTATAGTTAATAATCGCCGACTTCAGCGTGTCGGCAGCTGCCACTTTTACCAGTATCCTGTCTGTCAGTTCAAAGCCGCTATCCTTCCGGATCTTTTGTATGCGGTTCACCAATTCACGGGCATTCCCTTCGTCCTGCAACTGAGGTGTAATGGTAATATCAAGGGCTACAGTAAGTGCGCCTTTGTTTGCAACTGTCCATCCCGGGATGTCTTCGGAAATGATCTCTACATCAGAAAGCTGTAATTGCAGCTCCTCATTGTCTATCAGCAGGTTGTATTGACCATCGCGCTCCAGGGTTGTTATATCTGCGTCTGTGAAAGCTCCGATTGCGGCTGCTACTGCTTTCATTTTCGCTCCCATCTTGCTACCCAGCGCCTTATAGTTCGGCTTAATTTTTTTCTTGATGAAGCCTTCTGTTTCGGTAAGATAGTCAATACCTTTCACATTTACCTCACTTTTTATCAGGTGTTCCACTTTTTCTATCTGTTCGCGCATGTGAGGGTTCAGCACCGGGATCAATATCTTTGTCAAGGGTTGTCTTACCTTGATATTCACCTTCTTACGAAGCGACAGCACCAGGGAAGATATATCCTGGGCCAGCTGCATCCGCTCTTCCAGCTCACTGTCTATCGCCGTTTCCACCGCCACCGGGAAATCAGTATGGTGTACGCTGCCAACTATGTTACGGTTGCTTACCTTGTTCAGATTACCAAACAGCCACTCTGAGAAGAATGGTGATACCGGCGCCATCAGTTGAGAGATCTTTTCCAGGCACTCGTACAGCGTCTGGTAAGCAGAGATCTTGTCCTGCGCATATTCTCCTTTCCAGAAACGGCGGCGGCAAAGGCGCACATACCAGTTACTGAGGTGTTCGTCTACAAATTCCTGTACGGCACGGCCTGCCTGTGTAGGCTCATAATCATCAAAATAGGCCGTAACCTCTTTTACGAGGGTGTTCAGCAGAGAGATGATCCAGCGGTCAATTTCAGGGCGCTGCTCCAGCGGGATGTATGCCTCTTTGAAAGAGAAACTGTCCAGGTTGGCATACATCGCGAAGAAGTTGTAGGTATTATATAACGTCGAAAACAGCTTACGTTGTACCTCACGGATACCTTCAATATCAAATTTCATGCTATCCCAGGGGGAAGCATTCGTAATGAGGTACCAGCGGGTAGCATCTGCCCCGAATTCTTCAATTGTCTTGAACGGATCTACCACATTGCCGAGTCGCTTACTCATTTTGTTGCCGTTCTTGTCCAGCACCAGTCCGTTTGACACCACAGTCTTGTACGCTACGCTATCAAACAGCATGGCGGCAAGGGCATGCAGGGTATAGAACCAGCCACGGGTCTGATCCACCCCTTCGCAGATAAAGTCTGCCGGGAAATTTTTATTGAAAACGTCCTGGTTCTCAAAGGGATAGTGCCACTGCGCATAAGGCATGGCGCCGCTGTCAAACCATACGTCTACCAGGTCGGGTTCACGATGCATGGGTTTGCCGCTGGGGCTTACCAGGATGATCTCGTCCACATAAGGTTTGTGCAGATCCAGGATACCTTCGTGCAGGTAGTGCTTGTTCACATCGCCGCCCAGCACTTCATTGGCCTTACGGATCTCGGCGTTCAGCTCAGCTATGCTGCCCACGCAGATCTCTTCCTTGCCGTCTTCCGTACGCCAAACAGGCAGCGGGGTACCCCAGTAGCGGCTGCGGCTCAGGTTCCAGTCTACCATGTTCTCCAGCCAGTTACCGAAGCGACCGGTACCTGTGGCAGCGGGTTTCCAGTTGATGGTCTGGTTCAGTTCCACCATCCGGTCTTTCAGGGCAGTGGTTTTGATGAACCAGGCATCCAGCGGGTAGTACAATACCGGTTTATCGGTACGCCAGCAGTGCGGGTAGCTGTGCTCATATTTCTCTACTTTAAAGGCGCGGTTCTCTTTTTTCAGCTTCACAGCGATGTCAACATCCACGTCTTTATAGTCTTTCTCGTCTTTATAGTTCTTTACATAACGGCCGCCGAACTCGCCTACGCTGTCCAGGAACTTGCCCTGCCTGTCTACCAGGGTCAGGATGCCGATGCCGTATTTCTTGCCTACGCGGTTATCGTCTGCACCAAAGGCGGGGGCGGTATGTACGATACCGGTACCATCTTCTGTGGTAACGAAATCGCCGAGCAGTACGCGGAAGGGATCTCCTTCTTCGGGCTGCACGTAGGGCAACAGCTGCTCATAGCGGACGTTCTCCAGCTGGCTGCCCCGGAATACGCCGAGGATCTGCCAGGGGATGATCTTATCGCCTTCTTTGTAGGCGGCAAAATCGCCGTCCTCACCTTCTTTCTTGAAATAGCGGTCCAGCAGGTCTTTGGCCAGTATCACGGTCACCGGGAGGTGGGTGTACTGGTTGAAAGTACGCACCAGCGCATATTCTATATTAGCGCCTACGGTCAGGCCCAGGTTGGAGGGTAATGTCCAGGGGGTGGTGGTCCAGGCCAGGAAAAATAGCTGGTCGGTACCCGCTGCTTCGAACAGGAAGCGGGAGCGGTCGTCCTCCACAGCCTTGAACATGGCTACTACCGTAGTGTCTTTTACGTCTTTATAAGTACCCGGCTGGTTCAGCTCGTGGGAGCTCAAACCCGTACCGGCGGCGGGAGAATAAGGCTGGATACTGACGCTTTTGTACAGCAATCCTTTTTTATAAAGCTGCTGCAGGCACCACCACAGGCTTTCGATATAATCGTTCTCAAAAGTGATGTAAGGCTTCTGCAGGTCTACCCAGTAACCCATCTGGCGGGTCAGGTCGTCCCACTTGTCTTTATATTTCAACACCTCGCGGCGGCAGGTATCGTTGTACTCCGCTACGGATATTTTTTTGCCGATATCTTCTTTGGTAATGCCCAGTGCTTTTTCAACACCAAGCTCTACGGGCAGGCCGTGGGTATCCCAGCCGCCTTTACGTTTCACCTGGAAGCCGCGCATTGTTTTATAACGGCACACAAGGTCTTTCAGCGTACGGGAAATAACGTGGTGAATACCGGGCAGGCCATTGGCGCTGGGAGGGCCTTCATAGAACACGAAGGGAGTGGCTCCTTCACGGATATCCACACTTTTCTCGAACGCCTGCTGCGCTTCCCATTGCTGTAATACATCCTTTCCTATCTGCGGTAAATTCAGCTGATTATATTCCTGATATTGACTGGCCATAAAACAATTTCCGCCTTTTGGCGTTAATTTGAAAGTAAAATACAAGCGTCATTAAGACGGATGTTCGATTAAAATTGTGCGAAGTTACGAAAATACGGCGGCACCAAAAATCTCAAAATGAGGTAAAAAGGGTAAAAAAGAGCCAGTTTTTGTGTTGTTTTTAAATTTTTTACTATTTTTACGCTCGGTATCAATACCTTTGCTTTTTTGGCACTGTTTTCGCTTTAAGCTGGGAGATAAATCTGAAGTTTTAAAAACGTAACCCAACGGACAAACCATATCGTTTATATGAAAAAGTTGATGTTATTTTTTTGCGCTACATTGCTCTCTTCCGGCATAACTTTTGCACAACACAAATCGGTTAAAAAGACCAAGCGGGAAACCACTGCAAAGGCTTTGGTAGCTCCGGCTCCTGTAAAAGATGCATTTGGTCAGAATTTTGCTGATGTAAGTGACGCAAAATGGAGCAAGAGCGTAACGGGTAACTGGACCGCTAATTTTCAGCGAGACAGTGTAAAGACAGCTGTAGAGTATACAGCAGATGGAAACTGGGTAGCCACCCGCAGTGAATATACTGGAGACAGGCTTCCGGAAACCATCGCTTCCACGCTCAAAACAAAATATCCTGCTGCTACCGTAAAAGACGGCTGGAGGATTGAAAGAGCAAATGTGGCAGCTTATTACAAAGTAAATATTCAGGACAATGGTACAGAAAAGTCCGTGCTGATCAATGAGGCCGGTACCATTACAGAGTAGCTACTTTTTCAAACACGTATTTCATAGGTATAGGGATAAATAGGACAGACCCTGCTCTTTTGGGCGGGGTTTTCTTTTTTTGGTAAGATCCAGTCATTCAATATTAGCCAAAGTTGTCAGTTAATCCCATCACGCCGACATCAATCACTGACAACTGATAACTGTCAACTCTTTTCAGACCAACTTCCCATTATTTCCCCTGATTTACCGCTTCTTATCCGGGTTCTACCTTCGTAAAATCCATATAATACTTAATGACAATTCGATGTGAATTGTCAGATATTCCATATATAAGCCATACTTAAGCCATATCTAACCCAGTATTATCACATATCTATAAAAGAATGATATATGTTTAACTAATATTCGTATGGATCATGAATTTATTCCAAATTGCCATAAAGGCAGGCTCAGGTATTAACTGAGTATACCGCAGCTGCTACGTACATATCAACCGAGTATTCACCGAATAAAATGTTCCCCAGATGGCAACTCTTGACAAAAATGAAATCCAATTTACCGGCAGTATCGGCAAGATTACTGCTTACCGTGTGCGCGGATTAGACAAGATCGTTGTACGCGCTAAGGGAGGACCTACAAAGCAACAGGTCCGGACTTCCCCGAGATTTACACTTACCCGCCTCAATAACAGCGAGTTTTCCGGCGCGGTACAGGCGGCAAAGAGCATCCGGTTCACGATGATGCTTCCGATCCTGAAACTGGCAGATCACAATTTCACCCCACGGCTTAACAGTATATGCAGCAGTATGCAGAAAGAGGAGAAAATAAACCCGAGGGGAAAGCGTGGTGTACATTTATCCGAACACCGGGAGCTATTGAAAGGATTTTCGCTTACCCGGAAAAACCCCTTTGTCAACATCGTCTCCAACCCACTGGACACCGTGCTTGACCGTGAGGCAAAAACCGCCATAGTGCGTTTGCCCAGACTGATCAAGGGCATCAACCTGGTATTACCCTGGCGGCATCCCCTTTACCGCTTTACGTTCTCCCTGGGTGTGGCGGAAGATGTGATGCATGATGGCAGCGGGTACTACAACCCAGAGCGGCTAAACATCGCTGCTACCGATACAGAATGGCACATGAACGGAACCAGCTTTCTGCCACAAACCATTGAGCTGAAACTGGATATGCCCGAAGCCCTCAAAGACACACAGACCATGATCCTGTCAGTAGGGATTGAAATGGGACAACCAGACGCTAATGGCGAAATTGACAGCGTGCAGTATGCGGGTTCCGCATGCATCCTGGCATTGGGCTAAAAAAAAAGCGGGACATCGTGTAATGTCCCGCTTTTTTATGAAGGGCGGAAAACTTACCGGCAATGCACTTTAGAAGATGGTGTTTGATCGCGGTGCAATGATTTTATGGCTTTACTCACTTTTTTTGCCTGGTAAGCTTTCCTCCTTTTTGGTCAAATCTGATAAGGAAGCTTATAAAATCGGGATAGATATCTGCCGATCGTGATACAAAGAAACGGCAAATACCCGAGGCGGGTTTATGTAATCGGGAAAACAAATGATCGAAAAAGGAAAAAAGAGGACTTTTCAGCGTTTAAAGGTCTTCAGTCTCCGTCATTGCGAGGAGCAGCGGAGACTGGCGGGTAGGGCGACGAAGCAATCTCCTGAGGTAATCTCCAACATAATCTTCGCGAAGATGGTGTCAGGAGATTGCTTCGTCGCCCCGCGCATAAAAGGCTTTACAGCTCCTCGCAATGACGGAGACTGAAGACCCTTCAAACCTCAAACTTTCAAACTTATCTTAACAGTAACTCACACGGTTTCAGGCCCGTATGCTTTTTAAAGGCAGTGGAGAAATGCGAAATGCAGGAATATCCCATCAGAATAGCCACATCTGAAACAGACATGCCTTTTTCGTACAGCAGGCTTTTCGCCTTTTCCATACGCTCTTTCTGAAAATAATCGTAGATAGTGGTGCCGTACATGGCTTTGAAGCCTTTTTTCAGGTAGCATTCATTCATGGCTACACGGCGCGCCAGGTCGCGGATGGTAATGGGGGCATCCAATTGTTCCAGCAGGATGCTGCGGGCTTTCTCTATCTTCTCCCGGTCTTCCATATGAGTAAGGAAGCGGCATCCGTAGCGCTCATCCGGGTCGTTCTGCATGAACTGATCAGAGCTGAAAAGCAAGAGCTCTAAAGCTTTGCTTTGCAGGAAGATATGTTTCAGCACGCCTTCGTAATTGTGATGCACCATTTGTTCCAGCACTGTTTTGGATTTGGGACTGGGCTGAATGGTCTTTACGAAAGGTTTGCGGGATTGGAGTTCGAACAAAGTGGAGCTGGTGGCGCCTTTTTGAAGGGATTGAATGAAACCGGGCTGGAAACGCACGGTGATCATGTCAACAGAAGATACTTTGTCTGAACAGTTACCGGAGCTATGGCCTTTGGCGCAGAGCTGATCGGTACAGGAAGGGTTCTGACAGTACCTGCTGCCCGCCACACAGTAACGCAGCTCTATGGCGGCGCTCTGGCCCCTTTTTGCCGGCTGGTACACCACCATGGCGATATCCTCTACCGGCAAGGGACGGTCGTAGGTAAAGCGCTGCAGGGTAAAATCAAAGCTGTCCGGCACTGTAATGGCGTCCTGTTCTGCGAGTTGCAGCTGGTCGCTCATTGCTGGTTGCGGAATGGCTAATGATAATATGTCCTGAAGCTCTTTCAAACTGTAATTAAAAGTGTCTCAAAATTAGGGATTCACTTTTACTTAACAAACATTAAGACGCTTAGTCGACTAACTATGACAGTGGGGTGATACTTGTAGAGAAAACTCCACGGACCTCCCCAAACTGTTCTCAGGCATTTTTAATTCGTTTGGTATGGATTTCGGTATATTATAGCCATGCAATACCGAACTCACGTTAAGAAACATGGCAAAAGGGCTTTAATAATCATAGGGGCGTTGGTGTTAGTGCTGGCTGGTATCGGCCTATACCTCAGCCAGCGCTGGAGCAGACAGCTGCGGGTGCAGCTGAGAGATTATGTAAGAGAAATGTCTGACAGTCTTTATATCCTGCAATACGACCGGGTAGATCTCAATATATTAAAAGGCCGGCTGGCCATCTCCAAGGTAAGCCTCGTAACTGATACCGCTGTTTATAAGCGCCTGCAGCAGGAAAAAAGAGCGCCGGCGGTATTGTATGCCTTCAGCGCCGACCACCTGAGCCTGCGTTATTTTAAGGTATGGCGTTATTTCCTCAAAAAAGAGCTGAGCGCGGGCTCACTGATGCTGGACAACCCCAGTATCGTGCTGGAACGGGATACCCGGAATGTAGACACCAGCCGTCACCGTAGTGCTTATGAGAACATTTCTTCCCGTATACATTCCATATCCATCGGTACCCTGCGGCTGGACAGCTCCAATTTTAAATATACCTACATAAAAAAGGACAGTGCAAAGGTGATCACACAGCTGCACCACCTGAGCATCCGCGTGAACGACCTGCTGATAGACGCCAAGGCCCTGGAAGATCCCAGCCGCTTTCTCTATGCCCGCAATTATGAGCTGCATCTCAAGGATTATCGCCACCGCAGCGCCGACAGCCTTTACTGGATGATTGTCCGGGATGTGAGCTATAATGCCGCGGAAAGCAACCTGCGCATCGGACAGTTCACGGTAGAACCCCGCTATAGCAAGGGCGATTTTGACAAAAGGGTAAAAGTACAGCAGGACCGTTATGATGTGCAGTTCAACAAGATCGCCGTGAACGGGCTGGATCCTAAAGAGTTATTGGAAAATCAGCAGATACGGGCCCGGCGGGTAGATATCGGCAGCGGCAGCGTGGATATCTATCATAACCGGTTATTACCCTCATCCGGGGAAATAAAAACAGGAAATTATCCCCATCAGCTGCTACAAAAATTGTCCATACCTATCATGATAGACAGCCTGAAAGCCTCCAGGATAGATGTTGCCTATATGGAGGTAAATGCGAAATCGCTGCAGGCTGGTACCATCCGCTTTAACCAGGCGGGCGGGCTTTTCCGGAATATTACTAATATTGACAGCATGATTGCCCGTAACCAGCACTGCACTGCAGACCTGGACGCTGTATTTATGCAGCGGGGCAAGCTACGGGCCCGTTTCGACTTCCTCCTGAACGATAAAAATGGCAGCTTTGGCGTATCCGGGCGGCTGAATGATATGGACGGGCGCGAGCTTACCCCTATTACCCGGCCCCTGGCCCTGGTAGAGATCAAATCCTGCTACATACAGGAGCTGACCTTTAATATGCAGGGCAATGAAAAGGGCGCCTCCGGCACCGTAAAATTGCTCTACGATAACCTGAAGATCCGGATCCTTAAAAGGGATGAAGAAACCAGTGAGCTCAAAAGAAAAGGCCTGCTAAGCCTGTTTGCCAATGCCCTTGCCGTTAATAACAGCAACCCGCGGGATGGAAAACTGCACATAGCCCATCCGCGTTATACCCGGGATCCGAGAAAATCTTTCTTTAACCTGGTATGGAAGACCCTGTTTACAGGGGTGAAGGAGATCGCTATCAGCGGGGATGTGCCTTTATAAGCATCGGCTGCTAAAACCTATTAGCGGGCTACTCACACCTTATTCACACCCCCCTGAAAAACAGCCCGTTTTTTATTGAAATAAGGCTCATTTTCCGTATATTTGCACAATTCACGAGACATTTACTCAATTAGCATTTTACATCAAGATATGAGCGAAGAATTAGCGCAAGTAACTGCCGCCGCCAGTACCAATAATGGGTATGATGCCGACAGTATTCAGGTATTGGAAGGTCTGGAAGCTGTTCGGAAACGTCCGGCCATGTATATTGGCGATATTGGCGTAAAAGGTCTGCATCACCTGGTATATGAGGTAGTGGATAACTCCATCGATGAGGCCCTGGCAGGATTCTGCAAAAACATAGAAGTCACCATCTGCGAAGATAACTCAATACGTTGTAAGGACGATGGCCGTGGTATTCCTACGGGCATGAACACCAAAGAAGGCCGTTCGGCCCTGGAAGTGGTAATGACCGTATTGCACGCCGGTGGTAAATTTGACAAGAACACCTATAAAGTATCCGGTGGTCTGCACGGGGTGGGTGTAAGCTGCGTGAACGCACTGAGTAATGTGCTGCACGTAACTGTTCACCGCGACGGAAAGGTGTTTGAACAGGAGTACCATCGCGGCGCACCGCAATACGCTGTAAGGGAAATAGGCGATTCAGAGGAGACCGGTACTATCGTGCACTTTAAGCCCGACGATACTATATTTACCACTACTACCTATAACCGCGAAATACTCGCTGGCCGTCTCCGTGAGCTGGCATACCTGAACCGTAAAATAAAAATTACGTTGTCAGATGAGCGCGAAAAGGATGATAACGGTAATATAGTAAGCGAAACCTTCTACAGCGAAGGGGGTATCAAGGAATTTGTGCAGATGCTGGACCGTAACGGACGCCGTAATACCCTGCTGCCTGAGCCGATCTTTATAGAAACGCATGATGCTTCTTCCAACGTAGCCGTAGAAGTAGCACTGCAGTATAACGACTCTTTCAGCGAGAACATCTTCTCCTACGTAAATAATATTAATACCATAGAAGGTGGTACGCACGTGGCCGGTTTCCGCCGCGCCATTACCCGCGTATTCAAAAGCTATGGCGATAAGAACAAGCTGTTTGAGAAGTCCAAGATCGAAGTAACGGGCGACGACTTCCGCGAAGGCCTCAGCGCTATCATCAGCGTGAAAGTGCCTGAGCCGCAGTTCGAAGGTCAAACCAAGACCAAACTGGGTAACTCTGACGTAATGGGCGTGGTAGACAGCGCCGTTGCCGATGTACTCAACTCCTACCTGGAAGAACATCCCCGCGAAGCCAAGACCGTTATCAATAAAGTAGTGCTGGCGGCACAGGCCCGTGAAGCGGCCCGTAAAGCCCGTCAGCTGGTACAGCGTAAAAGCGTGCTTACAGGCAGCGGATTGCCCGGTAAACTGGCAGACTGCTCTGAAAACGATCCTGAAAAATGCGAACTGTACCTGGTGGAAGGTGACTCGGCCGGTGGTACGGCAAAACAGGGCCGTAACCGTGCCTTCCAGGCTATCCTGCCCTTAAGGGGTAAGATCCTGAACGTGGAAAAAGCCATGGAGCATAAGATCTACGAGAACGAAGAGATCAAGAATATATTTACCGCCCTCGGGGTTACCATCGGCACAGAAGAAGATGATAAAGCGCTTAACCTCACCAAGCTGCGTTATCATAAGCTGATCATCATGACGGATGCCGACGTGGACGGTAGCCACATCGCCACACTGATCCTGACCTTTATATTCCGTTATATGAAGGCCATGGTAGAGCAGGGCTATGTATATATTGCCCAGCCGCCTTTATACCTGGTAAAGAAAGGCAAAGAGCAGATCTACGCCTGGACGGAAGAACAGCGTAAAGCGGCCGTTGCCAAAGTAGCCGGCGAAGGTAAGGAAGACAGCGTAGTGATCCAGCGTTATAAAGGTCTGGGTGAGATGAACGCCGAGCAGCTGTGGGAAACTACCCTGAACCCTGAGCACCGTACCCTGAAACAGGTGACGATCGAAAGCGCTGCAGAAGCAGACCGTATCTTCAGCATGCTGATGGGCGATGAAGTGCCTCCCCGCAGGGAATTCATTGAGTCTCATGCGAAATATGCGAAGATCGATGCGTAAGGAAATGTAAAGTGTTATAGTTATTATATAAAGCGCCCCGGGAGGTAAATCCCGGGGCGCTTTGCTTTGTATATGTTAAACAAATAAAAATCTTTACAGACCAGCCTGCTGATTATCAAAAAGGTATGATGAAAAACTACATTTTATCGAAAAAACTTATAGGTTATTTATTTAATCTATGGGGAAAACTTCCTATCTTGCAGCCATATTTATTCCTATACCTAGCGATAAACCTATACCTATGAAATTAATCCGGGTGGCTGCTATTTTAATGGCAGCTGCATTGGTGATCAATGCCTGCAAAAAAGATGATGCGCCCCCTGCAACGTCTTTCTCCTTCACATTTAACGGGCAGCAATACGTTGCTCACGAGCCCAGCGCTTACGTGGCTGATACTATCCTTACCGGAACTAACCAAAAAGTATTGATCATTGACGGACTAACCAACAGTTTCAAGCAGCATATGCAGCTGATGGTAATATCTCCGGATGATTCGTTGAACGTGGGCACTTACGGCGGCTCTGTAGTTACGCTGATGCCCGTGCAGGACACTGCCACCCAGGGTTACATAGGCGATCAAATCGAAGTTCAAATTACAAGCATTAATAGTAAGCGTGCCGAAGGTACATTCAAAGGCACATTAATCAAAAGTGGTGAAGTTGAAAAGCCATTAACGGACGGGACTTTTAAAGTCAACATTAATTAGATCATCGTTTTTTTTGAAATCTTTTTCCATCGGCATGCCCCGCCTTTCAAGGCGGGGCTTTTTTATGCCATCGTTTTTTTCTTCTACTTTACCGGCACTGCCTGTGGCCATCTGCGGCCACGGCCCTGAAATATGTTCGTGTTGTTACGTGTTTGCATGGAATGTCTTTTCTTCCACATCCAGCCCATAATGCCCGCGGTAATAGCAAGACCCAGGCTTACGCCCTTTAACAGGGTGCTGGACTGTACGGTATGGCCGGCGATTTTCATGTTACGCATAACAAAATGATTTGGTTCAACACGGGTATAATACCAAAAGCTGTGCCATCCCGGATAAACCGGGATGGCACATATGTTAATGAAAGCCGAATTTATTTAACGCCAAATACAGCCCTTATTTCAGCACGTACCTTGATGGTTTTGAAATCTATGTTAGAGTCGGCTGCTACGCTTTCTCCGGCAGATTTATAAGCCATGTTTGCATACACGGGACGTACATCACTATAGTTGTCTGTATTGATCTCCTGCACTTCAATTACGCCGTCTACCTTTTCATCGATAGCACCTAAGAGATAAGCGGCTTTTGCCTTAGCAGCCTGCAGTGCTTTGATCTTTACTTCCTTGCGGTAGTCTTCCATCCTGCTGTGAGAGAAAGAAGCGATGTTCACGCTTTCTATACCTTCTTCATCCACACCGGCCATGATACCATTTACTTTATCAAGCCTGCTGAGCTTTAAGCGGTATTTTTTGCTGGCCAGAAAATCGGGATCGTTCTTCTTTTTCTTCCACCAGTAATCCGGGTTATAACCATATACGTTTTCGATAGTAAGGTTTTCTTTAGCAATACCTGCATCTGCTACCGCTTTTTCCAGCTGCTTTTCCAGCATGCTGATGTCGATCTTGCTGGTTTTAGTTTTATAATATTCTTTCAGTGAAATGCTCAGGTAGATCTCGTCAGGTGTGATCTCTATTTCGGCAGAGCCGTTCACTTCGATCTTCTTTACCGGTACATTGTAAACAGATTTTTGTTCCACCTGCTGTGCCCAAACGCTGACAGTAAGAAATAATCCAGCCAATAATAATGATACTTTTTTCATCTTATGTTTATTTAAGGTTTTGCTTATGCTAATACGGCTGCTGCCGTTTTCACCATCATGATGCAATGATTGAACAGGATTCCATAAAGGCCATAAAAAAATTCCCACAGTACATGCTGTGGGAATTGGAACGTATGAGATGAGAATAAGTTACATTAATCTTTCCTGGCGTCTTCCATATTCTTCAGGAACTTGTACAGATCACTCATAGAACGGATGCGTTCTACTACGAGCATAAAGTTCTTGCCAACCTGCTTCAGGCGTGCATTATTTACGCGGGTCTGTACATAGTTCAGGATATGATTGAAGGTGGGTGATTCAAAGTAAGGTGAATCAGGATTATTAATAAAATAACAACGCAGCGTTTCTTCTTTCAGCATCATCTTTTCGAAGCCGAGCGCAATCGCCATCCAGCGGCAGCGGATCGTAGTGAGCAGATCTTCCACAGGCTCGGGTATAGGCCCGAAGCGGTCTTGCAGGGCGCCTGCGAACTGTTGCAGCTTATCTTCTGTAATGGTATTATCCAGTTCCTGGTAAAGATTCAGACGTTCCTGGATGCTTTCTACATAGCTGTCGGGTATCAGTATCTCCAGGTCCGTATCGATGGTACAATCGCTTACGAAATCTTTCTTCTGCTCCAGCTGTTCCTTGAAGAGCTCACGGAATTCATTTTGCTTCAGTTCGCGGATGGCTTCGTCGAGGATCTTCTGGTACATATCGAGGCCGATCTCCGCCACAAAGCCGCTTTGTTCTCCACCCAGCAGGTTGCCCGCGCCGCGTATATCCAGGTCGCGCATAGAGATCTGGAAACCGCTGCCCAGCTCACTATGCTGTTCCAGGGTTTGCAAACGCTTACGGCTATCGGCAGGCAAGGTGCTCATGGGCGGCGCCAGCAGGTAACAGAATGCTTTCTTGTTACTGCGGCCTACACGTCCGCGCAGCTGGTGCAGATCACTTAAACCAAAATGATGTGCGTTATTGATGATGATGGTATTCGCGTTGGGAATGTCCACGCCGCTTTCTACGATGTTGGTACATACCAGCACATCGTATTTACGATCTATAAAGTCGAGGATCACTTCTTCCAGCTGATGCCCTTCCAGTTGCCCGTGGGCGGTTGCAATCGTGAGATCAGGACAAAGCCCCTGTATCAGTCCGGCCATTTCGCGCAGGCCCTGCACCCGGTTATGGATGAAGTATACCTGTCCGCCGCGCTCTGTTTCAAAATAGATCGCATCGCGTATCAGGTCGTGATCAAACACGTGCACTTCTGTTTCGATAGACTGCCGGTTGGGCGGCGGTGTATTGATGATAGACAGATCGCGTGCGCCCATGAGGGAGAACTGCAAGGTGCGGGGTATAGGCGTAGCCGTTAGTGTGAGCGTATCCACGTTCACCTTGATCTGTTTCAGCTTTTCTTTGGCGGATACGCCGAACTTTTGTTCTTCGTCTATTATCAGCACGCCAATGTCTTTGAACTTCACTTCTTTTCCCAGCAGGGCATGTGTGCCTATGATAATATCGATCTTACCGGCTGCCAGTTTTTCCAGTGTTTCTTTCTTTTCCTTGGATGATTTAAAGCGGTTCAGGTAATCCACTGTGCAGGGGAAATCCTTGAGGCGCTCGGAAAATGTTTTGTAGTGCTGGAAGGCCAGGATGGTAGTAGGCACCAGGATGGCAGCCTGCTTACCGTCTACTATACTTTTGAAGGCAGCGCGTACGGCTACTTCTGTTTTACCAAAGCCAACGTCGCCACACACCAGGCGGTCCATCGGGGAAGGCGATTCCATATCGCGTTTCACATCTGCAGTAGCCTTGCTCTGATCGGGTGTGTCATCGTAGATGAAGGATGCTTCCAGCTCTGTTTGCAGATAAGTATCCGGCGAGTGGGCAAAGCCTTGCTGGGCTTTACGGGCGGCGTACAGTTTGATGAGGTCTTTGGCGATGTCTTTTACCTGGGTCTTAGCCTTTTCTTTCAGCTTATCCCAGGCATCGCTGCCCAGTTTATTCACCCGGGGCTCTACGCCTTCTTTGCCGGTGTATTTGCTGATCTTGTGCAGGGAGTTAATGTTCACATACAAGAGGTCATTATTCTTGTAGATGATGCGGATGGCTTCCTGCATCTTACCGCCTACTTCTATTTTCTGCAGGCCGCTGTAAACGCCCACGCCATGGTCGATGTGGGTAACGAAATCGCCTGCCTGCAGCTCGCGCAGTGTTTTAAGGGTAATCGCCTTATTCTTGTTATAGGCCTGTTTTACCTTGTATTTGTGGAAGCGCTGGAAGATCTGGTGATCTGTATAACAAACGATCTTCAGTCCGTGATCAATAAAGCCCAGGCCTACTGCCACGGGGATGGGATAGAATACGAAATTCGCTTTCAGGTCTTCGAAGATGCTGCGCAGCCGTTCCAGCTGGCGGGCGTTATCTGCAAAGATGAAGAGGGTGTATTTATTGTTGTTATGCTGGCTGAGATCTTTCAGCAGCATATCGAACTGGCGGTTGAATACCGGCTGGTCCTGGGTATTGAAAGCGATCTCTGTAAAAGGTTTCCCTGTTTCCTGCCACCAGTTGCGGTTGCCGAATACGATACAGTGCCGCTTCATCAGCTGATCCATCAGCACGGAGGCTTTCACGAAATCGTCTTCAGACAGGGTCATTTCCTCATCATCGTCCACCTTTACCTTGTTCCCGGTTTGCAGCCAGTCGTCCAGCTTTTGTTCCATCTGCTCTACCACTCCCTGTACGTAGGCAGGGTCTTTCATCCACACGATGGTATTTTCGGGCAGGAAATCTGGTAGGGAGGTTTTATGATGGTCGGTAGCATGGGTGTCCATGTTGGCAATGAGCGTTACCTGGTTCAGCTTGCGCTCGCTCAGCTGCGTTTCGGGATCGAAGAGGCGGATAGAGTCGATGTCTTCGCCGAAGAGCTCTATGCGGTAGGGCTTTTCGTTCCCGAAGGAGTAGATATCGATGATACCACCCCTCTGGGCAAACTGGCCCGGTTCATATACAAAATCGGTATGATGGAAACCCCAGCTAACGAGTTTTTCCAGCAGCTCGTCCACTTTCAGCACATCGGCCACCCGCAGGTTCAGCATATTGGCGCCGAAGGCGGCAGAGCCGGCTACTTTCTCCCAAAGGGCTTCGGGGTAGGTAACGAGGATCTTTTTCTGGATAAGGTTGCCGCCGGAGAATTTCATGAGCGCTTCTGTGCGCAGCATGCTGTGGCTGCTGTTCAATTCCTGGAACTGCCCTGTTTTTTTGAACGAATCGGCAAAATAGAAGATGTCCAGCGCCTGGCTCAGTTGTTCCAGGTCGTTATGGAAATAGGCTGCCTCTTCCTTATCATTGAGAATAAAGAGATGGTTAGCTTGCTCTAAATGCTGCCAGGTACCAACGGCCAGGAAGTTTACAGCGCTGCCGGTAAGGCCGGTTAACTGAAAGTATTGCGGAACGGGCAAATGTAACCCCTTCACCAGCTGCTGCAGGCGGGCATCACGTTGGTACAGTTGTAAAACACCCTGTAGATTCATGAAGGGGGCAAAGATACAAAAAGTTTGAGGTTTGAAGTTTGAGGTTTGAAGTTTGAGGTTTGAAGTTAAGAAAAAGCAAACTTGTCCGGAACCTTTAACCTCCAACGAACCTCAGACCTCAAACTTCAAACATCAAACCATCAAACTTTTTCGTTAAATTCGGTGAAACTGATAAGGAATGCTGGAACAATGGCACACTGGTTACGTTACCAGGATTGTGAACGAAACCCACAATACCCGTCGCTTTTGGATACAGATACCCGACATGGAGGCTTTTGACTTCAAGCCCGGGCAGTTTGTTACCCTGGACCTTCCCATTCATGAAAAGAAGAACAAGCGCTGGCGCAGCTACTCCATCGCCTCCCATCCCAACGGCACCAATGAGATTGAGCTGGTGATCGTGCTGCTGGAAGGTGGTTTGGGCACTACTTACCTGTTCAACGAGGTAAAGGAAGGCAGCGAACTGCTGCTGAGGGGCCCGCTGGGAGTATTTGTACTGCCCGAAAACCTGGACCGGGACCTGTTCCTGATCTGTACGGGCACGGGTATAGCGCCGTTCCGGTCCATGGCCCGTTATATCTGCGAGCACGGTGTACCCCACAAGAATATCCATCTTATTTATGGCAGCCGGTATATCGGCGACCTGCTGTACCCGGAGGAAATGCGGCAGCTACAGGCCTCGCTGCCCAATTTTCAGTATATCCCCACCTTATCCCGCGAGGAAAATCCGGACTGGTGGGGCAGGAAGGGCTACGTGCACAACATCTACGAAGAAATGCTGCAAGGGCATGCTGAAAAGCTGCCTGCTTATTTTTTCCTGTGCGGCTGGAAGAATATGATAGATGAGGCTAAACAGCGTATCCTGGCCATGGGATACGATCGTAAGGATATTCACCTGGAGCTGTACGGATAAGCTCAGAACCGTATACCGATCCCTCCTTCTGCATAAGGCACCGGTACGCCATTCCAGGAAAGCGATACTACCGGTGTAAAGGCTACTCTCCACATCAGCCGGTTTCCGAAATAATAGCGGCGATATCCTATTGTTGCTACCATCAACCAGGTATCCGTAGTGGTTACGTCATCAAACAACTCTGCATCCCCGTTCATATAGGTGGCGCCTATACCCAATTCCAGGCGATGGGGTTTGTCTGCTTTCCCGAGAAGGTAGCTCACGCCGAAGGGAATGGTTAATTTTGGCGGAACATGGCGCTGTTCATATCTATAGTTTCCTTCGGCATCTGTGTAGGTGTAAACGTCGTAGTCATCCAGGGTTGGCGCGTAACCAATACCAGCATGAATGCCCCATCCCAGCTGATTGGGCTTAAAGCGGAAATCGTAGTGTGCTGACAACAGAATGCCGCTTCCCATTACGCCAAGGTAAACAGTATGTTGTCCGAGGCTGTTATCAATAGCGGGTTTTATGAGCGTTTGCGTGGCTGTTGTTTGTGCCTGAACGGCAGCAGAGAGCCCGAGCAGGGCGGCTAAAAGGTAAAATTTCACGGTCATAGGCCTTAAGGGTAAGGAGTATGATAGTTAAACGATGATGGATATATTTAGTTACAGGGTCAGAACCGGAGGCCTACCCCGCCTTCAAACCAGGGTGCCGGTTCGTAATGACGAGGTGCTTTGGGCTTGTGCGGCTACAGACAGACCAAACAGGAAGCGTTTAACTTCATAATACCAATCAGATAAATGGATTATGAAGTTAAACGCCTCCGGGGAATTTTGGTTGTCATTCCCCTATTAAGAAATAGTTAATTAAAGAATGTCGCGCAATACGCGTTCTCTCACCTGTGACAGGGGGATGCGCTCCTGCTCCATGCTGTCGCGGTAGCGGATGGTAACGGTCTGGTCTTCCTTGGTCTGGTGGTCGATGGTCACGCAGAAGGGGGTACCGATAGCGTCCTGACGGCGGTAGCGTTTACCGATGCTGTCCTTTTCTTCGTAATAGCAGTAGAAAGAGGACTTGCACTGATCCAGCAGTTCTTTAGCCAGTTCCGGCAGACCGTCCCTCTTGGTCAGCGGGAAAATGGCCAGTTTGATCGGCGCCAGCTTAGCCGGGAATTTCATTACTACACGGCTATCCTGCTTGTCGGGCGTGCTGAGGTCTTGCTCTTCGTAAGCGTTACATACGGTAAGCAGGAACATACGGTCCAGACCGATGGAAGTTTCTATTACGTAGGGGATGTAGTTTTGGTTTATCTCCGGATCAAAGTACTGCAATTTCTTTTTGCTGTACTCCTGGTGACTTTTCAGATCATGGTCTGTACGGCTGTGAATACCTTCCACTTCCTTGAAACCAATGGGGAAATCGTATTCTATATCCACTGCAGCGGCTGCATAGAAAGCCAGCTTTTCGTGATCTTTGAAACGGTATTTGGAAGGGTCTGTACCCAGGCTGAGATGCCATTTCATACGTTCTTCCTTCCAGTGTTTATACCATTCTTCGTGGGTACCAGGGCGAATGAAGAACTGCATTTCCATCTGTTCAAACTCGCGCATACGGAAGATGAACTGGCGGGCCACGATCTCGTTACGGAAGGCCTTACCTATCTGGGCAATACCGAAGGGGATCTTCATACGGCCCGTTTTCTGTACGTTGAGGAAGTTCACGAAAATACCCTGGGCAGTTTCAGGACGCAGGTATATTTCGCTGGCCTCATCTGTTACGCTACCCAGCTGAGTAGAGAACATAAGGTTGAACTGACGCACGTCGGTCCAGTTAGCGGTACCACTAACAGTACATTGTATCTTATAGTCTTCAATTAATTTTTTCAGTCCGGGCAAGTCGTCGGCAGCCAGCAGGGCGTTCATTTTCTCAACGAGCACCTCTCCCTCTGCAGGGGCAAGGGTCTCAGCATGGCCTTCTATCAGATGGTCTACCCGGTAACGCTTTTTGCTGTCTTTATTATCGATCATAGGGTCACTAAAACCGTCCACGTGACCAGAGGCTTTCCAGGTGGTGGGATGCATGAAAATGGCAGCGTCGATCCCCACGATGTTCTCGTGCATCTGGGTCATGCTCTTCCACCAGTAGTCGCGTATATTCTTTTTCAGCTCGGCGCCGTACTGGCCATAGTCGTACACGGCGCTTAAGCCATCATATATTTCACTGGATGGGAAAACGAATCCATATTCTTTACAATGCGATATAATCGCCTGGAATTTGTTCTGATCTGTTGCCATAGTGGCGCAAATATAGTAGAATTTGAGAGTTTGCCCACTACCCTTCCTCCATCACTTCCACCTGTTTTATCCATACCGCATATTCATTGGGGTAGATGCGGGCCCCGAAATGCTGTACATAGGCGCGGGTAAACTCGGCGCCAAAATAGAGGATGGCGGCAGAATAGTATACCCAGAGCAGTATGATCACAATAGACCCGGCCGCCCCGTAGGTAGAGCTGATGCGGCTGGCGCCCAGGTAGTAGCCGATGCCGAATTTACCCAGCATAAAGAGGATGGCAGTGGTAATAGCCCCTACGATCACGTCTTTCCAGCGGATCCGGGCGTCGGGCAGTACCCGGAAAATGATGGCGAAAAGGGTGGTGATCACCAGGAAGGTAATGGCCATATTGATCAGGTAGATCAGGATCACGGCCACTTCCGGGAACAATTTGGCCAGGTTCTTATTCAGAATCTCTATGAGGCCGTTCACCACCAGGGACACCAGCAGGATAAAGCCGATGCTGACCACCAGGGAGAAGGACTGCAGGCGGTTCATCAGCATGCGGATAAGGCTTTTCCCTTTCTTGGGCTTGGATTTAAGGCGCCAGATGGTGTTGATGGAATCCTGTATTTCGGCAAATACGCCGGTGGCGCCTATTACGAGGGTAATGAAACCGATAATGGTGGCCCAGCTCATATCCTGCGAGAGGGTGGCGTTGCGGATCATTTGTTGCACCTGGATGGCTGCCTGGTCGCCTACCAGGTCCTTGATCTGGCTGTACAGCGTACCTTCTATGGCTTCACGGCCCAGGAAGAGGTCGCAGCAAAAGATGATCACGATCAGCATGGGCGCTACAGAGAAGATGGTATAATACGCCAGGGAGGCGCTCAGCTTCAGTACTTTGTCGTCAATGAACCCGACGGCTGCTTCTTTGAGGATCAGCCAGTAGGTTTGCAGTCTCGAGGGTCTTTTTTTCATAGGTTATTTTAATTTCTCGTTCTCTTTATGGCGGGTAGCGTCCCGGATGTTCTTCTTCTCGAAATTCTTTTCCAGGGCAACTGTCATATCGATACCGGTTTGGTTGGCGATACACAGCAATACCCACATTACATCGGCCAGCTCATCGGCGAGGTCTTTCTTTTTGTCTGCATCTTTTGACGACTGGTCTCCATACTGACGGGCCATGATGCGGGCTACTTCGCCCACTTCTTCTGTCAGGATGGCCATATTGGTGAGCTC
>Ga0209257_1000256_pt1 | contig 123057 bp, 115 predicted proteins | sample AraplaCvi_mCL_r2_FD_184277 | JGI IMG/M metagenome (GOLD analysis project Ga0209257, IMG submission 184277) | Arabidopsis root microbial communities from North Carolina, USA - plate scrape MF_Cvi_mCL_r2 (SPAdes) (version 2) | ecosystem: Host-associated > Plants > Roots > Endosphere | place... | reverse complement strand
CTCGGCGGGGTCGTTATAGACGGTGATCGCGTGCAGGTCGGCGAGGAAATAGAGCTTCTCGCCCGGCATCTCGTCCTGCATGCGCACCCAGTTGCGGATCGCGCCCAGATAATTGCCGAGATGCAAATTTCCGGTGGGCTGGATGCCCGATAGCGTCCGCATGTCTTACTCCTGTTCAACCGCCGGTTTGGCGCGCCGCCGCGTGAGCATGCGAACCAGATCCTTGTCAAGCGCGCCAACGAGGAAGGCGACCGCGAAGAAGGCCGCGCCGCCGGCTGCGCAGAGCGCGGCGAGCGACCAGATGCGTTCGAACACGTCGCCGCCATAATAGGGCGCCATCATCGGCATCATCCACCAGAGCAGCGCCGACATCGCTGCGACCGCGATCAGTTGGCGCGCAATCCGCCCGGCAAGCTTCGCCGTGAAATGGAACCAGCCGCGGCGGTGGAGCATGGTATAGAGCAGGATGCAGTTGAGCGACGCCGACGCCGCGGTTGCGCCCGCGAGTCCGACGATGCCATAATGTTCGACGACATAAAGATTGATCGCGATATTGACGATCAGCGCCGCGAGTGCGGTCCACACCGGAGTGCGCATATCCTCGCGCGCGAAAAAGCCCGGGTTCAAAATCTTGACGATGACATAGGCGGGAAGACCCGCGACGAGAGCTGCCACGATTTGCGCCATGATCGCGCCATCGGCATCGGTGAACCGGCCGCCGACGAAAAAGGCGGTGACGAAGGCAGGGGCGCAGATCGCGAGCGCGGCGGCGGCGGGCAGGGTGAGCAAGGTCGCGATCTCGAACGCATTGCCTTGGAGCCGCTGCGCCTCGTCGGCGTCGCCGCTGTGGATATGGCGCGACAGCATCGGCAGGATCGCGGTGCCCAGCGCGATGCCGACGATGCCGAGCGGTAGCTGGTTGAGCCGGTCGGCGAGTTTCAGCAGCGTGAGCGAGCCCTGCGCCAGCGAGGTCGCGAAGAAGGTGTCGACGAACTGGCTGACCTGATAAATGCCGGCGCCGAAGGTCGCGGGCAGGATCAGCATGCCGAGCTTTCTCACCTCGGGCGTGAATTTGGGCAGGTGCCAGTGGAGCTTCAGCCCGGCGCGGCGCACCGCCCACCACATATAGGCAAGCTGGACGACGCCCGCGAGACTCACCGCGACGCATAGCGCCTCTGCAACGATCCGGTCGTCGCCCCCCGGTCCGCGCAGCCACCAGCCGGTGATAATGCCGCCGATCAGCACGATATTGAGCAACACCGGCGCAAAGGCGCCCGGCGCAAAGCGCGAGCGAGCATTGAGCAGGCCCGACAACATCGCGACAAGGCTGACCAGCGCAAGATAGGGAAAGGTCACGCGGCTCAGGAAGACCGCGAATTCGAACTTGCCCGGCACCTGTTGGAAATCGCGCGCGAGTAGCCAGACGATGCCCGGCATCGCAAACATCATCACCGCCGAGAAGGCGAGCAATATCCAGAGGAAGACCGAGAGCACATCGTCGGCGAACTTCGCCGCCGCCTTTTCGCCGTCCTCCCCATGCAGCACGCGGCTGTATGTCGGGACAAAGGCGACCGAGAAGGCGCCCTCCGCGAACAGGCGGCGAAAGGTGTTGGGGAGAGTGAAGGCGAGCTGGAAGGCGTCGGCGGCGAGGCCCGCGCCGAGGACGCGGGCGAGCAGCATGTCACGCGCGAAGCCGAAAATGCGGCTGACCATCGTCAGGCCGCCGATCGTCCCCACGTTTTTGACGAGGCTGCTCAAGTCCTCAGCCCGCCCCCGTTAAGGTGCTCAGGCCTGGCCGACCGTGACTTCGCCGGCCGCTTCGGCCTGCGCGGCCTGAATCTGCTGCGCGAACAGGCCGTGGAAATCGATCGGTTCGAGCAGCAGCGACGGGAAGCCGCCGTCCTGGACGGCATCGGCGACGACGCGGCGGGCGAAGGGGAAGAGGATGCGCGGCGCTTCGGCCAGGAAGAAGGGCTGAAGCTGGTCGTCGGGGACGTTGCGCACGCCGAACAGACCGGCGTATTTCAGGTCGATGACGAAGCTCGTGCCCTGATCGGTTTTCGACGTGACGTCGATCTTCAGCAGCACTTCGTACAGATTCTCGCCCACGCTATCGGCGGCGATATTGAACTGCACATCGACCTGCGGGGCGTCCTGCCATTGATAGACGGCCGGTGCGTTCGGATTTTCGAACGACAGGTCCTTCACATATTGCGAAATCAGGCCGATCGCCGGGCTCGTGTCTTCGCCGTTCGGCTGCAGGGCGGGGTTGTTGAGGTCGGCGCTGGTCTCGTCAGCCATGATGATGAAGCTTTCACTGAAAAGATGGAAACAATATCCGCATCCGCGCACCCGTGTCGGAACCGCGGCGGACGGTTGTCGCGGCGCTTAGCAGCGCCCGGCAGCGAGCACAATGGGCGCCCTGTGCGGTGCTATAGTTAAGGTCGAATCGTTGACCCGCCGCGCCGTAGCGGCCATGGTCATTTGAAACCGGGGCGCGTATCGCCTATGTATCGACCATTATGTTTCCATTGCCCGCATTGGACTTTTGCCCGTGACCTCTTTTGCTATCGTCCTGCTCGCCATGATTGCCGCCTTCCTCGGCATGCGGCTCTACTCGGTGCTCGGCAAGCGCACGGGGCATGAGCAGGAGCCCGTGTTGCCGCGCGAACGCGCCGCCGCATCGCCGGTCCGGCTTGACGAGAAGGACGGATCGCAGGCTGGCGTTGCCGCCCCCGCCGATACGTCGGGCCTCGTTTACGAACCCGCTGCGGAGGCCGGCCTTCGCCAGCTTCTCGCGACCGACCGCAATTTCGACGCCGGCCGCTTCATGGAGGGGGCCGAGGCCGCCTACCGCATGATTCTCGAGGCCTATTGGAAGGGCGATCGCGATACGCTTCGTGATCTTTGCGACGACGACAGCTACGAAGCCTTTTCCGACGCCATCGCCGCGCGCGAGGGCCGCGGGGAAACGCTCGACAATCGCCTGATGGGAATCGATTCGGCCAAGATCACCGCGGTCGAGCTGAATCGTAGCGAGGCGCGCGTCACGGTTCGTTACCATGCGGATATCAGCGCGGTCACCCGCGACGCCGAAGGCAAGCTGATCGCCGGGTCGATGAGCGACGCGTCGCAGACCGACGACCTCTGGACCTTCCGCCGCCAGATCGGCAGCAACGACCCCAATTGGGTGCTCGACGAAGCCGAATCGGCCTGACCCCATGATCCTGACGGTGGGGGCGCCGCGCGCGCGGACTTTCGGATTCGCGCTGCTCGCTGCCCTGCCGCTGCTTTCGGGCTGCGCGTCAGTCATTCCCGCGGCGGATAGTGGCCGCCCTGCAACCACTACTCCTGCACCGACGCGGCCAGCAGGCACGCCGCGGCCCTATACGCCGCGCCCGTCAGAGGGCACCGGTGCAGCTGCGCAGCCGATTCCCGCGACGCCGCGCGCGCCGCTCGCCGCGGCCGCCGTTCCGGCCGACGCGACGACGGCTGCCGCCAGCGGCGTTGTCGCGGGTCCCGATTTCTCGACGCTTGGCGTTACCGCCCAGCAGGCCGCCGCCGCGCTCGCGGCGTTCCGCATCAGTTGTCCGTCGGTCCAGCGCCGCACCGACACGAGCGGCCTGACGCAGGGCACCGACTGGACCGAAAGCTGCAACGCGGCGAAAAGCTGGAAGGACAGCGATGCGGCGGCCTTCTTTGCCCGTTATTTCGGCACCGTGCAGGTCGGCACCGGCACGACCTTTGTCACCGGCTATTACGAACCCGAAATCGCTGGCTCGCGCACGAAGCAGCCGGGTTATGACGTCCCCATCTATCGCCGCCCCGCCGACCTGGTCGAAGTCGACCTTGGCCAGTTCGCCGACGATCTGAAGGGCCGCAAGATCCGTGGCCGCGTCGATGGCGGCAATTTCACCCGCTATTACGACCGCGCGGCGATCGAAAGCGGCGCGCTCGACGGGCGCGGGCTCGAAATCGCTTATGCCGCCGACGCCGCCGAATTCTTCTTCCTGCAGGTACAGGGTTCGGGTCGCCTGCGCCTCCCCGACGGCGGCATCATGCGCATCGGCTACGACACGCAAAACGGTCGCGGCTATGTCGGTATCGGCAAGCTGCTGCTCGATCGCGGCGAATTGCAGCGCGGGCAGGCGTCGATGCAGGGCATCCTTGATTATCTTCGCGCCGACCCCGTGCGCGGCGCTGCGGTGATGAACGAGAATCCCAGTTGGGTCTTTTTCCGTGAACTCACGGGCCCCGGCCCGCTCGGCGCGCTCGGGGTTCCCGTCACCGGCCGCGCGAGCGTCGCTGCTGATCCCCAATATGTGCCGCTCGGTGCTCCGGTCTTTCTTTCGCTCGACCGCGCTGAACCGAACGGGCTCTGGATAGCGCAGGACACCGGCGGCGCGATCAAGGGCGCCAACCGCTTCGACAGCTTCTGGGGCGCGGGCGACGCGGCGCGCGCGATTGCGGGCGGCATGTCGGGACGCGGTTCGGCGCTGCTGCTGCTCCCGCGCGCCAGCATCGCGCGGCTGATCCCGGCGCCCTGACATGCCCCGGCGCCTCGCCCCCGAGGAAACGGCGCTGTGGAAAAAGGTCGCAGCGACCGTAAAGCCGCTGCCCCAGGCGAAAGCGCCGCTCGCGCCCACCGCGCCGCCGACCGTCAGTCCGCCAAAGCCGACGCCGCGCAACATTGCGGCTCCCGCTGCCGCACCGCGACCCGCGACGAAACTTCCGCCCCCGCGCCGCACTCATCAGGCTGCAACGCTCGACGGCCATTGGGACCGCCGCCTGCGCAAGGGACTTGTTCGCCCCGATCTCAGCATCGACCTTCACGGTCACACGCTCGCTTCTGCGCAGGTTTTGCTCGATGAAGCGATCGGGCGCGGGCTGATGCGCGGCGCGCGCGTGTTGCTTGTGGTGGCGGGGCGCCTCCGCCCCGGTGCCGACCGTCTGCCCCAGATGCATGGCGATCCGCGCCCGCGCGGCGCGATCCGCGCTTCGCTGCCCGACTGGCTCGCCTATTCGCCCTACGCCGACCAGATCGTCGCGCTCCGTCCCGCGCATGTCAGCCACGGCGGCGCGGGGGCGGTCTATGTGATCCTGCGCCGTAGCCGCGAGGATTAGACGAAGGCGCGCACCAATATGCCGCGATAGATGGCGGTCAGCGTGTGCAGATCGTCGACCGCCACGGCCTCGTCCAGCTTGTGCATCGTCGCATTGGTCAGCCCGAATTCGACCACCGGGCAGAGCGCGTGAAGAAAGCGTGCGTCCGATGTGCCGCCGGTGGTCGACATTTCGGGGGTCAGGTCGGTTTCGGCGTGGATCGCCTCGGCGACCAGCCCTGACAGATCGCCCGGCGGGGTGAGGAAGGCTTCGCCCGAAATCTTTCCCAGTATTTTCGCATTTGGTTCGACGTCGTGCGCGAGGCGCTCGATAAGCGCGACAAGGTCGGCGCCCCTGTGCTGGTCGTTGAAGCGGATCGACAGCCGCGCCCGCGCTGAGGCGGGGATGACGTTGGTCGCGCCATTGCCGACCTCGATATCGGTGAACTCGATGTTCGACGGCTGAAACCAATCATTGCCCTCGTCGAGCGCCACCGCATCGATCGCCGCCATGATCCGCACCAGTTTCGGGATCGGATTGTCGGCAAGGTGCGGGTAGGCGACATGCCCCTGCGTCCCCGGCACGTCGATCCAGATATTGACCGATCCGCGCCGCCCGATCTTCACCATGTCGCCGAGCCGGTTCACCGATGTCGGCTCGCCGACGACGATCATGTCGGGCTTCACCCCGCGCGCATCCATATGCTCCATCAGCGCGCGCGTCCCAAAGATCGCGGGCCCCTCCTCGTCGCCGGTGATGATCAGGCTGATCGTGCCGGCCTCAGTGGGCGTGGCTGACGCGGCGGCGACAAAGGCCGCGATCGAACCTTTCATGTCGACTGCCCCGCGCCCATAAAGCAGGTCGCCGCGTACCTCGGGGGCAAAGGCATCGCCGGTCCAGCCGACGCCCGGCGGCACCACATCGAGATGCCCGGCAAAGCCGAAATGCCTCGGCCCCTTGCCCGTGCGCACGGCGAGCAAATTTTCAACGGGGCCATCGGGTTCGATCCCGTCGATGAATCGCTCGACGGCAAAGCCGAGCGGCGTTAGCGCCGCTTCCAGCACGTCGAACACGGCGCCCATGGCCGGGGTGATGCTCGGCGCGGCGATCAACGCCTTTGCCAGTTCTACGGGATCGACGGTGATGCTCATGCCGCTCCCTTACCCCCTTGCGCGGCAGCAAGTCGAGGCTTTGCATCAAGGCGCCTTTGTTCGAAACAAAGGAGGAACAAACTCCACGAGGACTGCCATGCCCAAGCTCGATCTTGATGCGATCCCGCAAACCAATGCCACCGGCTATCCCGCGCCCTATGACGCACCCGTGCAGGGGCGCTGGTACCGCCGCCTCGCCCCCGTCACGGGGCTCAGCGATTTCGCCGCGAGCCATGTCGTGCTGAGGCCCGGCGCCTGGTCGTCGCAGCGTCATTGGCACGACGGCGAGGACGAGATGCTGGTGATGATCGCGGGCGAAGCGGTGTTGATCGAGGATAGCGGGCGCTGGCCGATGCGACCCGGCGATATCGCGGTGTGGCCGAAGGGCAGCACGAACGGCCACCATCTCGTCAACGAATCGGATGTCGATTGCATCTTCGTCGCGCTCGGCGGCGGCAAGAAATACGATACCGGCGGCGGCTATTCGGACATCGATATGCTCTTCACGCCCGACGGCTATTTCCACAAGGACGGCACGCCCTATCCAACGACGCGGATTCCGTGATCCGTTGACGGGGAAGGCTAGCTACGGGGTGGGGAGCGGCGTTGGCCCCCATCATCGTCATCCCGGGCTTGACCCGGGATCCCGCTTCTTTGACGCAACCGCTGGCCCCGGCAGCAAGCGGGACCCCGGATCAAGTCCGGGGTGATGATGATGTAGGGTCCGCTATCGGTCGAAACCGGCTGGTCAGGCAAATATTGCCCTTATCCCTCGACCGGCCCCTCGAACTTCTCGATGATCCAATCCTCGGCCTGCGCGCCGCCGATCCATTCCTGCATGCATGGATGGCTGATGACCGCCTGTGCATAAGCGGCGGCGAAACGCGGCAGCGGGATCGAGTAAGTGATGAAGCGCGTCACGACGGGCGCGAACATGATGTCGGCGGCCGACCAGCTGCCAAAGAGGAAATCGCCTTCGCCGCCGAACCGCGCGCGTGCCTCGGCCCAGATCTGGAAGATGCGGACGACATCGGCCTGCACTTCGGGAAGCAGCTCGGCCGGTGGGTAGATGCGGCGGATATTCATGCTGTGGTTGCGGCGAAGAGCGGCAAAGCTCGAATGCATTTCCGCCGCCATCGACCGCGCCATCGCGCGCGCTGCCATATCTTCGGGCCAGAATCCTTTGGTCCCGCCGGTCTTTTCGTTGAGATAATCGATGATCGCCAGGCTGTCCCACACGACGATATCGTCGCCGTCCCAAAGGATCGGCACCTTGCCGCCCGACGGCGCGAACTCGTCGCCCTCGCGGCGGTTCGACCAATCTTCGTCGTAAAGCGGGACGGTGACTTCCTCGAACGGCAGGCCGCTATGCTTGACCGCCAGCCAGCCGCGCAGGCTCCAACTCGAATACGCCTTGTTACCGAGAAACAGTTTCATAGGGTCTCCTTGGCCCCACCCTCAAGGGGAGGGAGGAAAAGGTCAACTCTCGACCGCCTCCAGCACCGCGGTGCGAAGTTCGGCGATGCCCATGCCCTTTTCGCTGCTCGTCGCGATCACCTGCGGATGCGCGGCGGGATGCTTGCGTGCTTCGGCTTCGGTCGCGGCCTGCACCGCTTCCAGCTCAGTCGCTTTGATCTTGTCGGCCTTGGTCAGCACGATGCGATAGCTGACCGCCGCGGTGTCGAGCATTTCGAGCACGTCGCGGTCGACATCCTTGATCCCGTGGCGGCTGTCGATCAGCACCAGGGTGCGTTTCAGCACCGCGCGGCCGCGGAGGTAATCGTTGATCAGGAAGCGCCATTTCTTGACGACATCCTTCGGCGCCTTGGCAAAGCCATAGCCGGGCATGTCGACGAGCCGGAAGATCAGCGGATCCTGGCCGACATCGAAATAGTTGAGTTCCTGCGTCCGCCCCGGCGTCACCGACGTGCGCGCGAGCCCGTTGCGGTTCGTCAGCGCGTTGAGCAGCGACGATTTGCCGACGTTCGAGCGGCCCGCGAACGCGATCTCGGGCACGCTTGGGCTTGGCAGGTGCTGGAGCGCGGGCGCCGATTTCAGGAACGTGATCGGTCCCGAAAACAGCTTGCGTGCGCGCTCCGCCCGTTCGGGGTCGGCCCCCGGATCGATGTCTTCGTTGTCGCTCACTTCGCCGGTGCCGCCTTGAGCTGCGGGAACTTGCGATACATCCACTGCTGCTGCGCGATCGACAGCAGGTTGTTGGTGATCCAGTAGAGCAGCAGGCCGGCCGCGAACGGCGCCATGATGAACATGAACAGCCACGGCATGATCTTGAATACCTGCTGCTGCACGGGGTCGGTCGCCTGCGGGTTCAGGCGGAACTGCAGGAACATCGTGATGCCCAGGATCACCGCGAGGATGCCGATCGACAGGATCGACGGCGGGGTGAAGGGTAGCAGGCCGAACAGGTTGAGGATGTGCAGCGGGTCGGGCGCCGACAGATCCTTGATCCACAGGATGAACGGCTGGTGCCGCATTTCGATCGTCAGCATCAGCACCTTGTACAGTGCATAGAAGATCGGGATCTGGATGACGATCGGCAGACAGCCGGCGAGCGGATTGATCTTCTCGTCCTTATAGAGCTTCATCAGCTCCTGCTGCTGCTTCGGCTTGTCGTCCTTATAACGTTCCTGCAGCGCCTTCATCTTCGGCTGCACAAGACGCATCTGCGCCATCGATCCGAACTGGCGCTGCGCGATCGGGAACATCAGCGCGCGGATGATCAAGGTCAGCACCATGATCGCGACGCCGAAATTGCCGACCTGCTTGAACAGCCAGTCGAGCAGCTTGAAGATCGGCACCTCGAAAAATTCGAACCAGCCCCAATCGATCGCGTTCGACAGGCGCGTGATGCCCTGGTCGTCCTGATAGTGCGAGAGCGTGCTGACTTCCTTGGCGCCCGCGAAGACGCGGCTGGTGGTCGTGACCTGCTTGCCCGGCGCCACTTCGACGAGGTCGCGGGCGAAAGCGGCGCGATAGGCACCGCCCGGCAGGGCGTTGAACGCGGCCGAGACTTTTTCGCCCTTGGCGGGGACGACCGCGGCGAGCCAATATTTGTCGGTGAAACCGAGCCAGCCGGCCGCCGTGTAGGAGACGGTACCGTTCGAGGCCTCTTCGACCTCGTCATAATTGGTGAAGTTCGATTTGCCGTCGAGATAGCCGGTCGGCCCGACATGGATCGTCCAGCTATCCTGCTCGTGCGGGTCGGTCGGTTTGCCGGTGCGGTCGATATAGGTGCCGCTGCGCACTGCGACGGGCGTGGCGCCCGTGTTGGCGATCGTCTGTTTCGCGGTGATCAGATAATCATCGTCGATGCTGTATTCGATACGGAAGGTCTGGCCGGTCGTGTTCGACCAGCTCAGGGTCACGGGGGTCGATGGGGTCAGCTTGGTGCCGCTCGCGGTCCAGACCGTGCTGGCGCCGGGAACCACGATGCCCTGCGCCGACCAGCCGATGCTCGCGAAATAGGCGGCTTTGGTGCCGGCGGGCGCGAACAGGCGGACGGCGGGCGAATCCTTCTTGATCGTCTGACGATATTTGCTGAGCGTGATGTCGTCGACGCGCGCGCCGACGAGGTTGATCGACCCCTTGATCGCCGGAGTGTCGATCGGAATGCGGTTGCCTTCGCCCAGCACGGCCTCGACCGGGCGGATCGCCTGCGGCGCGGTGGCGGGCACGCCGGGGGCGGGCAGCGCGGCGGGCTGGCCCGGCGTTGCCGCGGGCGCTGCGCCATCCGGACCCGCGACCGTCCTGGTCACATCGGGCTTGTCGGGCGTGGGAAAGAATTTCTCGGAGACGAAATTCCAGCCGATCAGGATTGCCACCGACAGCAGGATGGCCGTGATCATGTTACGCTTGTCGTCCACGCTCGTTGGTCTCTCTTCGTATCAAATGTCGGGAAGTGCCGCGCCTAAGGCACGGGGTCGTAGCCGTGACCGCCCCAAGGATGGCAGCGCAATAGCCGCTTTGTCGCCAGCCAGCCACCCTTGATCGCACCATGACGCTGGAGCGCGGTGATCGCGTAGCTGCTGCATGACGGCGAGTAACGGCAGGTGGGCGGAAGGATGCGCGAGGGGCCGATTTGCCACCCGCGGGCGATCAGGATGAGCAATTTTGCAATCATGCAAAAAGCCCGAAAAACTGCGCAACTTCACGCGCGATTGATGCTTTTTCCTCTTCGTCACCCCGGACTTGATCCGGGGTCCCGCTCAGCGACGTTGAAAAGCGGGACCCCGGATCAAGTCCGGGGTGACGAGAAAGGGGAAGGGCGACGCTCATGACGGCTTTGCTGCCAGCTTCTTCGCTGCGCGCTTCAGCGCCGAATCGAGATGCTCGCCAAGCTCGGCAAAGACGATGTCGTTGCCGCCCGGCCGGCCGATCAGCACATGGTCGGCGCCGACGATCCCCGATTCGGGCAGCGCGGCGCGGCACAGTTCACGCAGCCGGCGCTTCATCCGGTTGCGGGTGACGGCGTTGCCGACCTTCTTGCTGACGGTATAGCCGATGCCCAGCGAATCGTCGCCGTCGCCGCGCTGGCGGACGAGCAGGACAAAGCCGGGCATGGGAAAGCGAAGGCCGCGGTTGGCGGCCAAAAATTCGCTACGTTTTGAAAGCGTTCGCACCAGACGGGCTGGCGCAGAAGCGTCAGCGATCAGGCCGACAGCTTCTTGCGGCCCTGGGCGCGGCGGTTGGCGAGAACCTTGCGGCCGCCGACAGTCGCCTTGCGGGCGCGGAAACCGTGGCGACGCTTGCGAACGAGGCGGCTCGGTTGATAGGTACGCTTCATCGCGGTATCCCCAAATTCTCTCTAAAGGCTCTAACAGAAAAGGGCCGCCAAACGTGGGCGGCCACTGATGGGGGCGCGGATAAGCGAGAGTCGGCGCAAAGTCAATTCCCATCGCGGCGGTTTTCCGGTGCCTTGCCGTGGAATGCGGCCTTTTTGATCGTTTCCAGTGCTGCCCGCTCGCGCTTTCGCGCTGCGCTTGCGCGGCGCATCACGCGGTCGGTCCATGCCGCATAGCGCGGGTGGCGCCATTTGAAGCGGACATAGATGCGCTTCGCCCACGCGCTGTTCTGCAGGCACAGCATCAGCCCGAGCGGGAAAAGAATGATGAAGCCGGGGCCCGGCAAGATGCCGACGATCGGGGCGATCGCCATCATCACCACGCCGAGGATGAACAGCGCCAGCCGGACCTGCGCGGTCGATCGCAATCGCTGATAAAGGCTCCGCTTCGCCATGGGGGCGATGTGGGGGAGGCGGCGGCGTGTTACAAGGATAAAGCAGCTTGGCGCGCGAGGATTGATGATCGCGAGCAGCGGTTTTTGGGTGGAGAGCTGTCGTTACCCTCTTTGGACATCGCCCGCTGAATCCGGGATCGGGTCGGCGCAAGGGCTGCGCAATATTCCAAAGTTCAGGAAAGTTCAGCCCTATGAGCGCGCCGATTTGCCAGTCGCGGAGCGCTGGATGTGCGCGGCACGTCCGATCATGGTCGCACCCCAAGCCAGGCAGCGACCGCCTTTTTGTTCACCGAATGAAAGAGCCGGATGAAGGCTTGCACAGCCGGATAATGTAGGAAAGACCTATTTGGAGGTGATGTCTGTTTTGGGGTGGGAAGCGGACATCCCGTCCCCCACGTCCGTCATCCCGGGCTTGACCCGGGATCCCGCTTTTTGACGCGCCCAATGGCTTCGACCTCAAGCGGGACCCCGGATCAAGTCCGGGGTGACGATGATGGGGAGGTCTGCAACCGGTCGAAAGCGCCTTCTCGAGCGCAGCGGTCGCGACAGTCAGTTGAGCGTGACGAAGCGTGCCATGTCGTCGCGCGTCAGATAGCGGACATCGTCGAACGATGTGCTGTTGGTGAGCGTGTAAAAAGCGCGGGCCTTGGCGGCATCCATACCCATTTCGCGGTAGTAGCCGAGATATTCGGCATGGACCGGATCGTTCGCCGGATAGTCGTTCGCCTCGCGGCCATATTCGTCCGCCCAGCTATGGACGCCGAATTCCGCGTCGGGCGCGGCACGGCGGGTGACACCGGCGAGCCAGAGTTCCACCGCGCCCGAGCGGATCGAGCCGCCCGCGGGAACGACCGTTTCCATGCCCTGCCGGCGGACTGCGCGCGCCAGGATCAGGTTTGCTTCTTCATCCAGGCTGCCGGGGCAATCGACCATCTCGAGCCGCTTGAGCCCGGGGTATGCCGCCAGCATCGCCGCGAACTGGCGCGGCGTGGCGGAGGTGACGTCGCCGGCCATGCGCACGGTCGTGCTGTCGATCACCGAAAAGGGGCCATAGGCCGCTTTCGCATGGCCGAGCGTCGCGAGCGTGGCGGCAGGCGCATAGCGGCGCGTGGAGGCGAAATCGGCGTCTTCGGCGAGCGCCTCGTCGCCCAGGAGTGCGGCGTCCTCGTCGATAAATTCAGCGCCGTCGTCTTCGCCTGCATCGTCATAGGTCCAGGTCACCGTCGTCGTGGTGATCGTCATGACCTGCTGCGCATGCGCCGGCGCGAACGCCAGCACCGCCGCGAGTGCGGCGATGATGAGCGTACGGACGAAGGCGTGCATGGAGGCGGACGGCGAAACCATGCGTCCGCCTTCGCGCGTGCGCGCCTATCAAATGGCGAACAGGCAACGTCAGCGCGCCGTTAACCCCGATATGGGACGGCCTGGATCAATCGCGGTCGGGCGCGCCAAGCGGGAAGTAGGGACGGTATGGCCGCGCCTCCTCGACGCACCGCGAAACGGTCGGATGCGCGAGCAGGCGAGCGCGATAGGCGCGCAAATTCTCGTACTTCTCCGGGATTTGATAGACCCAGTCGGCATAGAAAAGCGACGGCGCCGCGGCGCAATCGGCGAGCGTGAATCCATAGGGCGTCGCCCAGCCGCCGCCCGCCAGCTCCTTGTCGAGCCAGGCATAGATGGTATCGAGCCGCGCATGCGTTTGTTCGACGATGATCGGCAGATGATTTTCGGGCCCGCGCAACGCGTCGTTCACCACCTCCTGCATCCGGTTCATCACATGATGATCGAAGATGCGGTCGAACAGCCGGACCTTTAGCGCCGCGTCAAAATCCTGCGGGATCAGGCGCGGTTCGGGCACCAGATGGTCGAGATATTCGATGATGATCGACGATTCGAACCAGGGCACGCCGTCGTGGACGAGCAGCGGGAACTGTCCGACCGGCCAATGCGCCCGCAATTCGGGCATATGGTCGGGGAACGCCGGATCGACCGAGCGATAGTCGAATTCGATGCCCTTTTCGTAGAGCGCGATCAGCACCTTCCATGTGTAGGACGAAAAGGGGTGGCCATAATAGATCAGCATCAATTGCTATCCTTGCGCGTCAGCCAGGCGAGCGGCCAGCCGACGAAGAAGATGTGCGGGAAAAGCGCGATCGCGCCCTTCGCAAGGTCGGTCGGCGGGAAGGGCAAGCCGAAGCGCAGCGGCAGCACGATCCCGTTCATGATGACATAGAGCAGCAGCCCGTAAAGCGTTCCGGTCAGCCACCAGGGCCACGCCGTCAGCGCGCTCCAGCGCCGCGCAACGAAAAACCATGTCGCGACCATCGCGCCCATGATCGTATAATGGGTCGCGAGGCCCGCGATATCGCCGCCGATGCCCCAGCCGCGCGCGGCGTCGCCGAACGGCCCGCTCGCCACCGCATGGAGCATCGAAGAGACGGTACCGCCCTGCAACAGGCTCGACACCGACGCATAGACGATGTCGAGCGTGCCGCAGAGCACCCATGCGAAGAGCGCCGGGTTACGCCGCGCCAACGGCTTCACCCCGCACCGCGGCCTCGATCTTCGCGATATCGATCTTCTGCATCGTCATCATCGCGTCGAACGCGCGCTTGGCGACCTCGGGATCGCCGCCCATCGTCGCGTCGGTCAGCACGCGCGGGGTGATCTGCCAGTTCAGGCCCCATTTGTCCTTGCACCAGCCGCACGCACTTTCCTTGCCGCCGTTGCCGACGATCGCGTTCCAATAACGGTCGGTTTCCTCCTGCGTGTCGGTATGGACCTGGAAGGAAAAGGCCTCGCTGTGCGGAAAGATCGGGCCGCCGTTGAGCCCGACGCACGCTATGCCCAGCACGGTAAAGTCGACCGTCAGCGCGTCGCCCTTTTTGCCGCCGGGAAAATCGCCGGGTGCTTTGTGAACGGCGCCCACGCTGCTGTTCGGGAAGGTCGCGGCATAGAAATTCGCCGCTTCCTCGGCATCCTTGTCGTACCAGAGGCAGAGGCTCACGGGTTGGCTCGTCGGTTGGTTCGTCATTTTCACTCTCCTTTGATGGGCCCGCCGATCGACCATTGATGGCCGAACGGATCCTTTATCTGGGCATAGCGGTCCCCCCAGAACATATTGTCGAGTGGCATCACGACGCTTGCGCCCGCGGCAACCGCGCGTTCGAACCACGCGTCGGCATCGTCGACCTGCAGGTGCAGTGTCACGCCATCGGGCTTGCCCGACGGTTCGCTGACATATTCGGGAAATTCGTCGTGCATCATCAGCGACGCGCCGTTGATCGTCAGATGCGCGTGCATCAACCGCACGCCGTCGTCGGCGGGCACGCGCACATTTTCAGTCGCGCCGAACGCCTTGATGTAAAAGTCGATGGCCTCACTCGCGCGCTTGTCGGCGATCGCGATATGCGGGGTGAGGCCGGTGGTCGGGCCCTGATTGTCCATCGTCGCTCTCCTTCGATTATTTGCGCGGCCCGACGAAGCCGACCGGCGCACCCTGCGGATCGATGGCGTTCATCGCATATTCGCCGCCGGGGATTTCCATCGGTTCGTTGGTGATCGTGCCGCCGTTCGCGGTCACGGCGGCATGCGCGCGGTCGATATCGTCGACGCCGATATAGAAATTCCACACCGGGACCGGATAACCTTCCATCAACGGCATCACCGCGCCCAGCCCGACCTCGCCGCGCTGGATGAAGCGGTACGCGCCAAGCTCGCCCATCGGCATCTCGCCTTCCTGCCCCCAGCCGAAATGCTCTTTATAGAAAGCGATCGCGGCGTCGGAATCGCTCGTCGCCAGCTCGTTCCAGCGCACATGCTGTGCCTCGGTCACCGAAAAGACGTCGCTCTCCATGCCTTCCATTCCCTCGGGCGGCTTGGGGTCCATGACATAGAAGACTGCGCCCTGCGGGTCGGCGACCATTGCGATACGCCCGACCGGAATGTCCATCGCCGGCATATGCACGCTGCCGCCGTCGGCCTTGATCGCCGCAACCGCGGCATCGACATCGGCAACGTGGAGATAGCCGATCCAGATCGGGCGGGCGCCGCCCGCAATCATGTCGGCATTAAGAGCCAGCACGCCGCCGGCATTGCCGCCATCGCTGCGCCCGATCATGCGGTAATCGACGCCGCCCGCGGTCTGTTCGCCGGTGTCGGCGATCGTCCAGCCGACCACCGCGCCATAGAAGCGCGCCGCACCCGCAGGATCGGGAGTCATCAGCTCGTACCAGATGAAGTTGCTCGGCTCGCTCATCGTCTCTCTCCTCGATTTTTCTGTCAGTAAGTCAGGCTGGGGAACCAGTCGCCGCGCCCCTCGGGCGTCATGTCGAGCAGGCCCCAGAGCGGATCGACAAGGTCGCCCGCGCGGTGGTGCTGGCCGGGGTCTTCGGGTGCATAGGCCATCTCGCTCGCCCAGACGTGGCGGATCGCGTTGCCGTCCTTGCGGAAGACGTTGAAGATCGTCTCGTCCCAATTCTCGCCCGGCTTCATGCCATGCTCGGTGCGCTTGGCGTCGGACAGTTTCGACGTGTCGCCGAAATAATCCGCTGAATAACGTCCGTCGACGTCGGACAGAAAGGTCAGGTGCGGCCAGCGCCGGTCCTTCGCCCACGCCTCCAGCCGCGCGATCGGCGACTTGGCGACGACATAGAAGGGCGCGCGCTGCCCGATATGGCGTGCGCTGCCGTCGATCGCGTCGAGCATATGGGTGCAGCCGTTGCACGGCTTGTCGCGCTCGGCCCCGAACATGAAGCTTTGCATGATGATGCTTGGCTTACTCTCGAACAGCTCGGACAGCTTGATGCGCTCGGGACGCTGATATGCGCCGATCCGCTCGAATTCATAATCCTCGGGCACCTCGCCGCCCGGCGGCAGCGCGCGGCGCTTGGCGGCGACCGCCTCGATCTGACGGCGCAATGCGATTTCGTCGTCGAGCAGCGCGGCGCGCGCGGCGCGATAGGCGGGGCTTTCGTTCGGGAAGGACAGATGTTCCATGGCCTGCTTCCTTCTGGTCGGGCTTATAGCCGGTGCAGCCGCAGCGGCTTTACATTTTCGCGCGCGATCAGCCCGCGCGCCTCGAGATCGAGCTGAACGCCCTTCAGCCACCAGCCCGCTTTCGCGCCGCCGGGAAACAAATCCTCGGGCAGCAAAGGCAGCACGCGCGCCTTGACCTCGGCGACGGTGAGGCCGGGCTGAGCGCTGGGCACGGCCGCGAGCAGCGCGTCCTTCATCGCGTCATATTTCGCCTTCTCGACGCGCACGACATGGCCGGGGCTCGTGAAATTGAGCATTTCGACGCGTTCGAGGCTTTTGCTCATCGCGCATATCCCTTCGTCGCTTCGATCGGCGGGGCGCGAAAGCCCATCGCGGTCCATGCGGTGAGCAAGCGCCACATGAACTTGCCCGAAGGCGATTTGTAATTGGGGATGTCGTCGGGCAACTCGACGCCTGCGGGCCGGTCGCCGACGATCGTCCGCATCTCGGCCGCCGGACGCTCGCCTTCGGGGATGCGGCCGGAATAGACGCTCAGCCAATGCCCCTTGGTAAATTCGAGCGCGATCGGCGCGTTGCAGCACCGCGCGACGAACCGCCGCGTCGGCGATTCGGGGGTCAGCCGGTGTTCGTCCAATTTGTCCGACCCCGACAGCCAGGCGAGGCGATCCTTGCGGACGAGCAGATAGGGTGTGCCCCCGTCGGCGCCGACCACCGCCGGCGCGCCGGGAAGCGCCGCGAAGGCGCGTCCCGCCGTCTGACAGCTCTGGCAATAACAGGTCGCCGCGACGATCGGCTTGCCGGTGAGTTCGAGCGTCACTGCGCCGCATTGGCAGGACGCGGTGCGATGTTCGGGTGTTTGTGTATCGGCCATCGGTTCTCTTCCCAGCGATCCTCCCTGCCGCGAAGCGATGGGGAGGGGGACCATCCGAAGGATGGTGGAGGGGCGGCGACGTCGCGCCATCGCCCCTCCGTCAGCCATGCGGGCTGCCACCTCCCCATCGCTTCGCGACAAGGAGGAGCAAAGTCAGGCCTCGACGATCGGTGCGAAACCGCCGTAGATCATGCGCGCACCGTCGAACGGATTATTCTCCGGATCATGCTTCATCCGCTCGTCGGTCATCATCTTTTCCCAACCCGTCGTGCGCGCTTCCTTGTTGGGCCACTCGACCCAGCTATAGACGACGGTCTCGCCGTCCTTCTTGTGCGCGGCGCGGGCATAATCGGTGACCTTGCCGTCGGGAACATCGTCGCCCCACGCCTCGACGACGCGCGTCGCGCCATAGTCGCGGAACACTTCGGACGCCTTTTGCGCCAGCGCGCGATAGGCTTCCTTGTTGCCGTCGGGCACGGGGACGACATAGCCGTCGACATAGGAGGTCGAGCCTGCGGCCCGATCGTCGACGATCGAGTCGAAGCCGCCGATGATCATCCGCTTCGCGTCGAACGGCATCTCGCCGCCCATCGCTTCCATACGCGGGTCGCTCATCATCTTTTGGTTTGCGGCGTCGCGCGTCGCCCTGTCGGGATATTCGAACCAGCTGAACACGACGGTTTCGTCGGGCTTCGCCTGCACGGCGCCCTTGAAATCGTTGACCTTGCCGTCGGGCACGTCGTCGCCCCAGCATTCGACCATGCGCGCGACGCCGAATTCCTTGAACAGCGGCGCGGCGTCGGCGGCGTGCTTGCGATAGGCTTCCTTGTTGGCGGTCGGCACCGCGACCACAAATCCTTCTACATAGGTCATCTTGTCTCTCCTTGGGGGGTGGGAGGGTTTCAGGCGGCGGGCGGTCCCGCTTCTTCGCTGAAGGCGGCCAGCTGCGCGTCCATCGCGCGTTGAAAGGCGGGGCGGGCGAGGCAGCGATCGAGATAGGCCTGCAATCGCGGTTGCTCGGCGATCAAGCCCGCCTCGACGGCTTCGCGCAGCACCGTTGCCATCGCGATGTCGGCGACGGTGAATTCGCCTGTCAGATAGTGTTTGTCGCCGATCGCGTCGTTCAAGCGGCCGAGCCGACCCTGAATGAATTCGATCAGGCTCGGACGGCGCAGCTTCGCCCATTCCTCTTCGGTCGAGAAAATGTCGACATTGCCAAGCTCGAACAGCATCGGCTCGACGCTGTTATAGGCCGCGAACAGCCAGGCGAGTGTGTTGGCGCGCGCCTGCGGGTCGCGGGGCATCAGCCGCGCGTCCTTTTCGGCGAGGTGAAGCAGGATCGCGCCGCTCTCGAACAGGCGGATACCGCCATCGTTGAGCACCGGGACCTGGCCCCACGGCTGGAACAGGAAATGGTCGGCGGGGCGGTTGATCGCGCTGATCAGATGTTCGGCATAGTCGAGTCCGATTTCCTCGCAGGCCCAGCGCGGGCGGAGGTCGCGGACATAACCGCGCGCGAAATCGGGGACCCAGTCAAAGGCAGTGACTTCGATCTTGCTGTCGGGGTTCACAGGCATGGCGATCTCTCCTCGTTTGTGGGGTTCAGGCGGGTAGGGGTTCGCCGACTGCGCAGTCGGCCAGATGCGCCGCCATCGCGCTCTGAAAGGCCGGGCGGGCTTTTCCGCGCGCGACATAGGCGGTCAGATTGGGATGCGGCGCCAGCAATTCCGGATTTGCGTTGCGGAGCACATCGACCATCACGATGTCGCCGATCGAAAAATGATCTTCCAGCCAGTCGCGGTCGCCCAGCGCCTGCGACAATCGGGACAGCCGCTGCTCGGCAAAGGGCTTCGCCGCTTCGATCGCACCGGCGAGCCAGTCGGTGCCCTGTCCCTTGACGGTCAGCACGACCAGGGTCTGGATCATCGGTTCGACGCTGTTGAGCGCGGCGATCATCCAGCTGATGGCGCGCCCGCGCCCTTTCGCGTCGCGTGGCAACAGACGCTCGTCGGCTTCGCCGATGTGGATCAGGATCGACCCCGTTTCGAACAGGGTCAGGTCGCCTTCCTTGTAAACCGGAACTTGCCCGAACGGCTGATCGGAAAGATAGGCCGGCGCCTTGTCCTCGAAAATGCCGCCGATCAGCCGCGTGCGATAGGGTTGGCCGATTTCGTCGAGCGCCCAGCGGACGCGGACGTCCTTGATACGGCCGTAAGCGAAATCCGGCACCGATCGGTAGGCAGTGATTTCGGGCATGGCCTCGGTTCGGGCGGACATGATCAGCTCCTCTTCCCTTTGATATAGGCGACGATCGACATCGCGTGGCCGTGGCCCAGGTCGAAGTCGCTTTTCAGCCAGTCGACGATCGCGGTTGCCTTGACGCCGGGGGCGAGGCCGCTTTCGTCGGCCAGGCCCTTGTCGATCGCGAAGCTTTTCAGTTCGTCGGCCGATTTGCCGGTCTTGGCTTCGACATTGTCGAGATAGGCCTGAAAGCTCATGCGCTTGCTCCTGTCCGCAGCGGGATCAGCGCGCGGAGGCGCGGGTCGCGCAGCCACAGGCCGCCCCACAGCATGATGCCCAGGTAAACGCCGAACAGGCTGTGGCTGAACAGCGGGCTGTTGATGCGCACATGCGTGCCGATCGCGCCGCCGAGATAGCCGGTTATCAAGATCGCACCGAGGATCGCGGTGCGCGGCCAGATATAGAGCAGGGTCGGGATCAGTAGCAGTATGCCGAGCATCGTCATCGTCGGGACGTCGAGCGGCCATCCGAGATCGGGCGGGCTATATTTGATTGCGGTTTCGGGTGAGACCAGCTTGAGCCCCGCATCGAAGAGAAGGAAGAGGATCACCAGGCCACTCAAGACATAGCCTGCGATCAACTGACCCTTGCCGGTTTGTTGGTCTGTCATCCTCTTCCTCCTCCCTTTTTCATTTTATGCGTTGGCTTCGGCGGGTTCGCCGGCGGGGATCGCGGTGGGGTCCATCCACATCACTTCCCAGATATGGCCGTCGGGATCTTCGAAGCTGCGGCCGTACATGAAGCCATAATCCTGTGTCGGGGTCGGGTCGGCCTTGCCGCCCGCCTTGACTGCCTTGTCGACCTGTCCGTCGACGGCTTCGCGGCTGTCGGCTGAAACGCAGATCAGGACCTGCGCGGTGCTGTGTGCGTCGGGGATCGTCTTCGACGTGAAGGTCGCCCATTTTTCATGCGTCAGCAGCATGACGTGGATCGATCCTTCCTCGACCACCATGCAGGCCGCGGTGTCGTCGGTGAAGGCGGGGTTGTTCGCCGCGCCGACCGCCTCGTAAAAGGCCTTCGACTTTTCAAGGTCGGTGACCGGCAGGTTCACGAAAATCATCTGGGGCATCTACTCTCTCCTTGGGGGTGGTGATTATTGAAGTCAGCGCGCGCGGCGCGCGGCGGCAATTACGCGCCGCGTCATGACGCGCCTCCGCTGCCGAACAGCATCCGCACATAACGCTTCAAATGGGTGACGGTGCCGCGCGCAATCGCCGGATCGTTCGTCGTTTTCGCCAGGACGAAGGCGCCCTGCAGCACCGACTGGACATGTTGGGCAAGGCCAAGTGCGGTGATATCCTCGGGCACCCCGTAAACATCCATCGCGGCCTGAATGTCGGGGGCGAGCGCCTGGCAATAGGCGTTGATGCTCGCTTCGCACGCGGCGCGGATGCGGTCGTTGGTCGCATAGGCTTCCTGCACCATCGTGCCGACGAAGCAGGTATAATCCTCAGTCGGTCCGTCGAGCATCGACAGGCGGAAATCGATATGGCCGAGCAGGCGGTCGAGCGGATCGTCCAGCTTCACATGCGGCGCCAGTTCGAACATCGGTCGCGCACGCTCGGTCCAGCCCTCTGCCGCCGCGATCGCCAGTTCTTCCTTCGAAGCGAAGTGATGGAAAAAGGCGCCCTTGGTCACGCCCGCGGCGGCGCAGATCTGGTCGACCGTCGTCGCCGAATAGCCCTGCTTGCGTACGGTGGCATGCGCCGCCGCGATCAGCCGCGCCCGCGCGCTGCCCCGCGGGGCGCGCACTCCCGCAGTACCGCCGCCCGCCGGGGGGACATCGCGGGCGGCGGCTGCGGGGATCGAGGGGGGCTGATTCGTCGTCATGCGAATCGACATACCGACTAGTTGGTATGTTGTCAAATATGCAATCGGGGTTACGCTCCGCGGCACCCCCGCCTTCGCGGGGGCAGGCTTTTCGCCAACTTCCGAAAAAGACTCGACCTTCCCGTCACTTCGCCTAAAGAGGGGATGGAACAAAGGGGGCACAACGGTGCGGTTCCGGGGGAAAGATGGTCGCAGTCGTTTCCACTGTCGCGTATCTCGGCATCGAAGCCCGCGGGGTTGAGGTGCAGTGCCAGGTCACGCCCGGCGTTCCGCGATTCGTCGTCGTCGGCCTTCCCGACAAGGCGGTGGGCGAAAGCCGCGAACGCGTCCGCGCCGCCATCGCCGCGATCGGCCTCTCGCTCCCGCCCAAGGTCATCACGGTCAACCTGTCACCCGCCGACCTGCCCAAGGAAGGTTCCCACTACGACCTTCCGATCGCATTGGCCTTGCTCGGTGCGATGGGGGTGATCGATGCGGAAACGCTGGCTTCCTATGTGGTCGTCGGCGAACTCGGGCTCGATGGACGCGTCGCGGCGTCGCCCGGCGTCTTGCTAGCCGCGATCCACGCCGGCAGCGCCGAGCGCGGGCTGATCTGCCCCGCGGTCCAGGGCCCCGAAGCGGCGTGGGCGGGCAATGTCGAGGTGCTTGGCGCGCCCGACCTCCTGTCGCTGCTCAACCATTTCAGGGGTAATGCCCTGCTAGCACCGCCGGTGCCTGGAGAGGTGGAGATTCCGGCGCGCGCGGCTGACCTCCGTCAGGTAAAGGGGCAGGAGACCGCAAAGCGCGCGCTCGAGATCGCCGCGGCGGGCGCGCATAATCTGATGATGTCGGGACCGCCGGGCGCGGGCAAGTCGCTGATGGCGGCGTGCATGCCGGGCATCCTTCCCGACCTCTCGCCCGCCGAGGCACTCGAAGTGTCCATGATTGCGTCGGTTGCCGGCGGGCTTGAAGGCGGTGGCCTGATCCGCGCGCGGCCGTTTCGTAGCCCCCATCATTCGGCATCGATGCCCGCGCTCATCGGCGGCGGGCTGCGCGTGCGGCCGGGTGAGGTCAGCCTCGCGCACCTGGGTGTGCTGTTCCTCGACGAACTGCCGGAATTCCAGCGCGGCGTCCTCGATTCGCTGCGCCAACCGCTCGAAACGGGCGAGGTCAGCGTTGCGCGCGCGAACGCGCATGTGACCTTTCCCGCGCGCGTTCAGTTAGTGGCGGCGATGAACCCCTGCCGGAGCGGTCATCTGGGCGACCCGGCGCTTGCGTGCAGCCGCGCACCGCGCTGCGCCGCCGATTATCAGGCAAAGCTGTCGGGCCCCCTGCTCGATCGCATCGACCTGCACGTCGAAGTGCAGGCGGTGAGCGCCGCCGACCTGGTCCTGCCGCCGCCCGCCGAGGGCAGCGCCGAAGTCGCGGCTCGCGTCGCGGCGGCGCGAGCGGTGCAGACCGCACGCTATGCGGAGCACAAGGCGCGGACTAACGCCGAGATCGACGGCGAACTGCTCGAAGCGGTTGCGACCCCTGACGAGGCAGGGCGCAAGCTGCTCGCACAGGCGGCCGAAGCGATGCGGCTGTCGGCGCGCGGCTATACGCGAATCCTGCGCGTGGCGCGCACCATCGCTGATCTGGCGGGCAGTCAGGATATCGGGCGCATCCATATCGCCGAGGCGCTCAGCTATCGCCGGCAGGCACCGAGGAACTGATGGAAGAAATCGTCTTTGAAACCGTCATCATCGAATGGCACGGGCCGGCACCCTTCCTCTTCGCGCCGGTGCCCGACGAACATGTCGGCGCCCTCCGCTACGCGGCGATGACCGAAAGCTATGGCTGGGGTGTCGTGCCCGTTGTGGCGACGATCGGCGACACGCTGTTCGCGACGTCGCTCTTCCCGCGCGATGGAGGCTATCTGTTACCCGTCAAGGTCGCGGTCCAGAGGTCGGAGCAGGTCGGCGTCGGCGACCGGATCGCGGTCAGGATGCGCGTGGGCCGCGCCTAGGCTCGCGCGAATCTCGCCATGGTGGTAAAGATTTTCGAACATATTGATGCGATGGGGTAGGGATGATCGCAGGGGGCAATCTTCTGGCGCACATGTGCGGCCGGCTCGGGCTGGGTTTCGTCCTGCTCGCGCTTGCGTTGTGGGGTCCGCCGGCAGCCGCCGCGATACTCGACGTCGACCGCGACCTTTGTCACGCGCAAAGCGAACTCGCCACGCCCGACCGCGGGCTCGCCGCGCTTCGCTTTTCGTGCAGCGGAGCGCCCACGGGATATCAGCAGGAAAGCCTGTGGCTTCGCGCTCCGCTCGAAGGCGGCGGCGCGCGGCGCGGCGATGTCGCGCTGATGGTCCACCAGTCGCGCTTCGACCGGCTCGCCGTAGCCTTTTCCTACGCCGACGGCGCGACGCGCTGGCAGCAAGTGCGGGCGGGCGACTATGGCTCCTATTGGCGTGCGGGCGGGCAGATATTGTTCGAAGCGCCCGAACGCGGCGCTGCGTTGACCGCGGTGACCATGCGCTTCGACCGCCTGTCGGGCCATCAATTCCTCCACGCGCGGACCGTATCGAAGGCCGAGGCGGGGATGCAGTCGGCGGGCATGGCGGCCGCGGTCGGCGCCGCGCTGACGCTGCTGCTTGTGAGCTGCATTTACAGCCTCTCGCTCGCCTTTGCCGTGCGCCGGCAATATCTGGCATGGCAGGCGGCCTGGGCAGGGACGATGCTGCTCTGGGGTACGCTCTGGTCGCAAATCCATCTGGCGCTGGTGCCGGGCTTGGCCGGGACGGTGACGACGCAGATCTGCACCTTTCTTTCCTGCCTCGCCATTGCGCTCGCGACGATCAGCGCGGCGACCTCGGTCGATCGCGGCAGTGCGCCGAAAGCGCTCCGGACCGCGGCGCTCATCTGCGGTTTGGGTGTCGGGCTGGCGGGGATTCCGCTGGCGATGATCCGCGGCGAGAGCCTGGGTTCGCTCGCCGATATCCTGGGACTCGTGATTATCGCCGACCTTCTGGCGGTGACGATCTATGTCGGCTGGGCATGGCGGCGCGGTTCGGTCGAGGCGCGCGACTTTCTCGCGGCGTGGGGGCTGCCGATGGCGGTGCTCGCGATCATCCACGTCGTCGACGTCGAAGACGGGTTCTGGGGTGGCGGATCGAAGCTGCTGGTCCTTGCCGCCGCGACTTGGCAAGCGCTGTGGCTGGCCGCTGCGGCGACGCGCCGGCTTGGGCATCTCCGCATCGAACGCGACCATGCGCGCAGCGCCGAGGCGCAGGCGCAACAACTCGCGCGCCGCGACCCGCTCACCGGACTGCCCAACCGCCGCGGCTTCGTCGAGAGCGTGACGCCGCTGCTCGAACGCGCGCGGGCGGACAATCTGCCCGCCGCCCTGTTGCTGGTCGACATCGATCGCTTCAAGTCGATCAATGACATCTACGGCCATGACGCAGGCGATGTCGTGCTGTGCGGCATCGCGCGGCGGATCGAGCGCTGGGAAGGGGCGATGTGTACCGTCGCTCGGCTGGGCGGCGAGGAATTCGGCCTGCTGACGATCGGGATGGAAGGCATCATTCTCGGCCGTTTCGCCGAGAGTATTCGGCGCGGGATCGCGGCGTGCGATCATAGCGAGACGGTCGGCGACCGGCTGGTAACCGCCAGCGTCGGGGTTGCCGAGGTCCGGCCGGCATGTGATTTCCAGCAGCTATACCGGCTCGCCGACGAAGCGCTCTATGATGCCAAGCGCGGTGGGCGCAACAAGGTGGTCGTCCAGCGGCATTATGACATGCCCGAACGAGCGGTCGGCCGCGAGGTCGCGAGATCGAATTGAAGGGGCCGCGCAAACGCGGCCCGAGATCAAAAATCGGCCGAAGCCGGAGCTTAGTTTGAGACGACTTCGAGCGGCGGCGGAGCTTTCGCCGCAGCGGCGCCGTGGCGGCGATGGCTCAGCTTGCCTTCGACCTTGCCGCCGTTTTCGATCGTGATGCTCTCATAGGTCACGTCGCCGGTGATCCGCGCGGTCGCGTGGACGATCAGCGTCTTCGCCTCGATCGCGCCGTCGAGCAGGCCCGCGATCTTCGCGGTTTCGGCCACGACCGATCCCTTGATCTCGCTCGCCTCGCCCTGGACGAGATTGGCGCATTTGAGGTCGCCGTCGATCTTGCCGTCGACATGCAGGTCGACGCTGGCCGAAACATTGCCGGTGACGACGACGTCCGACCCGAGGATCGAAAAGGTCGTGTGGCGGGCGCCCGTAGCCATTTTAGCGGGCACCACGGACGGCAGCGACGGAACCGACTCGCTGTCGGGCGTCGTCTTTGACTTCGAGAACATCGGCTTTGGCCTCCAGGAAGCGGCGCGGGTTGACCGCGACGCCGTTCAAACGGACTTCGAAATGCAGGTGGCTGCCGGTCGAACGGCCGGTCGAGCCCATTTTGGCGATCTGCTCGCCGGCGGCGACCTGCGCGCCGACCTTGGACGTAAAGCCCGACAAGTGGGCGTAGCGGGTCAGGATGCCCTGGCCGTGATCGACCTCGACGACATTGCCGTAGCCCGACTTCTGTCCGACATAGACGACGCGGCCAGGCGCGGCGGCCAGGATCGGCGTGCCCATCGGTCCGGGGAAATCGAGCCCCGAGTGCATCGCGCCAGCACCGGTGAACGGATCGCTGCGATAACCGAAGCTCGACGAGAGCATCAGCACGTTCGCGGGCTGACCCGACGGGATCGCGACGAGCGTACGTTCGAGCACTTCCATACGGAACAGTGCGCTTTCGAGCGCGGCGAAGGATTTGCCGAGCGAACTCGCGCGGCCGGTGCGGCCGCGATAGGGGATGAACGGACCACCGCGTCCGGCCGCGGCGTTGCGGATCAAAGCGGCGGGGTTCATGCCAAGCTTGGCGACGGCGCCCTCGGCCTTCGCGGCGCGTTCGTTGACGGCAGTCAACAGACGGTTGGCGAAATCCTCTTGCCGCGCTTCGAGGCGGGCGAGAATTTGCGCTTCGGGCGGCAGGTTCGGGTCGATCACGGCGCCAGTTTCAAGCCGGGAGGTCTTCAGCGGCGCCTGCTCGGCAGCCGGCGCAGCGCCTTCACCATGGGCTTCGGGCGTCACTGCGGCAGGCTCGACACCGAAATGGACTTTCGACCATTCCTCGAGCTGTTCCTGCCGGTCTTCGAGATCGGCGGCCGTTTCCGCGACATTGTCGCGATATTTGGCGATGCGGGCTTCGGCGGCGCTCGCTTCGGCCTGCTGCGCGGCAACAGCAGCGCGTTCGTCGGACTTGAGCAACTGGTTGATCAGGACGGCAAGCGTGACCGCCGCCCATGCCAGCAGCACCGCGCCGGCGATCAGCGCGACGCGCTTTTGCCAGACCGCGCTGACGCGCAGGAATCGAACGTGACCGTGCGTGCGAACAAAGATTTCATGGTCCTGAAACAGCGCAGAAAACCGCTGGCGCAATTCGCGCAGACCCGTTGTTTTCGATGACAAGTGGCGACCCCATCTTGTGTTTTATTGGAGCCCTCCGCCCCGATTGATGCGCCCTTTATCAGGCCCTTTACCGTGGTGCGAATCTTTGGAGGGCGACTCGGGCCGAGTCGAAACCATCGCGCGGTGAACGGTGTCAAACTGTCGGAACGCCGCCATTTTGGCAGGAAAACGCGCGCGAATCGGTAAATGATATTGACGGCTTGCTTACCATTTTCGGGTAGCGCTAAGCGGGTGAATATCATGGCGAAATCAGCTTCTTCCGAGCCCTGCGAATCGGCAATCGGCGCCGGCGCGCGCGTAACCGCCCGTCCGCGTTCTGCGGTCAGCGCGGGCGTGGGCATCGTCGGACTCGCCGGTCTGGTTAGCTATTTGCTTATCGCGCGCTTCGCCCCGGACATCGCGGCTTTCCTTGGCATCGACTGGGGAAATCGCGGCGCGATGAACGGCCCCAACTCGGCGATCGCGAGCGTGCTCGCCTGCGGCCTGCCGATGGTTTTGTGGTCGGTGTTTGTCGACAAGGTGCACCGCAATCCGTCGACCGGGATCGACTGGAGCCAGCGCCGCCCGTGGCGCGAGACACTCGACATCAGCCTGACCAAGCTTGCCGGAATGTGGGCGACCTGGGGGCTGATCGCGCTGATCTATGCAACGATGCGCTATTATTGGGAGGGCAATTACGCCTTTTCGATGAACCTGCTCGAGACGGTTGCGCCATGGCTGCTGCTTGTGTCGGTGCCCTATATGCTGTGGCTCGACCGCCGGATGGTCGAACCGCGTGACGGCTGCTGGCAATTCGGGCGCTGGCTGATCGCGCCGGGCAAGCCCGTCGACGGCCGCGCGATCGGTCATCATCTGCGAGCTTGGGCGGTGAAGGGGTTTTTCACTGCCTTCATGCTATCGATCGTGCCCGGGAATTTTTCCGCGCTGGTCACGGTTCCGATGAGCGAGGTGCTCGCCAACCCCTATATGACCGGCCTTTGGGCGATCAATTTCCTCTATCTGGTCGACGTCCATATCGCGACCGTCGGCTATATACTGACGCTGAAACCGCTCGACGCGCATATCCGCACCGCCAACCCCTATGGCATGGCGTGGGTCGCGGCGCTCGTCTGCTATCCGCCCTTCATCCTGATGAACGGCGGCCCGCTCGACTATCAGGTCAATGGCTCCGACTGGGGGTATTGGCTGGCGGGGCATGAAAATCTGCTGATCGTCTGGGGCATCGCGCTTGTGCTGCTCACCGCGATCTACAGCTGGGCGACGATGGCGTTCGGCATCCGCTTTTCGAACCTGACGCACCGCGGCGTCATCACGCATGGCCCTTATGCCTTCACGCGCCACCCGGCCTATATTTCGAAGAATCTTAGCTGGTGGGTCGGCTCGCTGCCCTTCCTCGTCACCGCCGGCGGCTGGGTCGAGGGCGCGCGCAACGTCATTCTGCTCGGGCTGGTCAGCGGCGTCTATTACTGGCGCGCGAAGACCGAAGAGAAGCATCTCCTCGCCGATCCCGCTTATGCGCGATATTGGAACTGGGCGCAGGAACATGCGCTCGTCCCGCGCTTCTTTGCGAAGCTGACGGGGCGGGCACGCCCGCTGATCCGGCTGGAGCCCGACGAGCGCGTCGGGCCGGTGGCTTAGCGCGATCCCGCCGCGGCGGTCCTCGATCGCCATGACATGGCCCTGCGGCTGATAACCGCACAGGGTCAATCATAGGGCGATATTGTAGGAAAGCACTTTACCGCCGTGCCGGTTCTATTTCATCTGAAGCGGTAGCTGGCGACCGGCGGTTGCGGTCCCTCTTCTCGTCACCCCGGACTTGATCCGGGGTCCCGCTGCTCCGCGAACTGTATAGATGATTTCGACAAGCGGGATCCCGGATCAAGTCCGGGATGACGAAGGAAGATCAAGTAACGTCCGCTTACCAACCCCATACCGGCTCCCTCCCCATCGCGGCGCGACGGGGAGGGGCGTCAGGGTCAGAATTTGAAGCTTGCCTCGAGCCCGTAAATGCGGGGTTCGTTGACGTAGCTCGTCAGGTTGTTGAAATCGATGCCGCCGGTCGGCGATTCATCGTTGGTGATGTTGCGCACGAAGCCCGCGATGTCGAAGCGATCGGTCTTGTAGCCGACGCGCACGCCACCCTCGAGCAGCTTGTCGTCCGAGAATTCGACCGAGCGATAGAGGAAGAACTGCACTTTCGAGCGATAATACCAGTCGGTGAAGGCATAGATGGCGCCGTCGCCGACGGGGATTTCATAGCCCGCAGTCCAGTTGAGCGTGAACTTCGGCGACTGCGGCAACTGGTTGCCGTCGATCGAGAAGATGCCCGGGCTGCCTGCGCGCGGCGGATCGAGCACGGTGCACGGCGTCGCCGAGCCGCAACCCGCGACGAAGGCGTTGGCATCGTCGATCTCGGCGATGTTCCACGCGCCGCCGATCGAGAAGGTCAGGCCCTTCGCTGGAGCCGCCTGGAGTTCGGCTTCGATGCCATGCCCCTTGGCGTCGACGTTGAGCAAGCTCGCGACGTTCGACGTGCCGCCGACCGCGGTGAGTTGCAGGTCCTTGGTGTCGAAATAATAGCCGGTCAGGTTGAAGCGGACGCGGTTGTCGAGGAAGTTGGTCTTGATCCCCGCTTCATACGACATCGTCTCTTCTTGATCGGCGGTCGAGATGACGCGCGAGAAGGTCAGGCGGCCCTGCACCGACGGTGCGCGATAGCCGCGCGCGACGCGGGCGTAGAGGGTGACGGCGTCCGACGCTTCATAGGTCGCACTGGCGTCCCACGTCAGCAGCTTGCCCTTGACGCGCGCGGCCTGCGGCGGGACCGGGGTGTTCGGGTTGACGACGAAGTCGGGGCGCGTTTCGACCGGACGCGACGCGACGAAATCGCGCGTGTCGTGATTATAACGCGCGCCGGCCTGCAGCTTGAAGCCATTGTCGAACTCGTAGTTGACCGAGCCGAAGAGGCCATAGGCTTCGCTGTCCTGCCGCTGGATCGCGATCGCCGACGGGGTGGCGTCGGTCGGGCCGCCGAACTCGAAGCTCGAAATGTCGAGCTTTTCGTCGAAATAGAAGGCGCCGAACTGGTAACCGAGTCCGCCGTTGTTGTTCGAGGCAATGCGGATTTCCTGTGTGAACTGGTCGAGGCTCGGCACATTGTCCTGGCTCTGCGCCTGGAACGGAATAAGCCCCGGACCCGACACGGGCAGGAACACCGCGCCAAAACCGCCGTCGATATCGCCGCGGCTGCGGAAATTGCCGTTCCAGTAGGAGGTGATCGAATAGGCGGTCACCGGCCCGAAATCATATTCAAGGTTCAGCCCGGCATTATAGGTGTTGAGCTTCTGGAAATTCAGCCCGTCCTGATAGACTTCGTCGCGCTTGAATTCGGTGCCCGCTCCGCCGAGACCGACGAGCTTGTTGCTGCCCGGAAGCTGCGTGTTGGCGCGGAAAATGATCGCCGATCCGTCATAGATGCGGACCTGACCGGTCACGCGGCCGGTGAAGGGACCGTTTTCATATTGGAGCTGAAGGCGCGCGGCGATGTCGTCATAACCGCCAAGATCCTTGCTCTTGGTCGTCGCGACATTGTCGACCCAATTGTCACGATGCTGGAACAGCGTCGACAGGCGCACCGAAAAGCCGTTGTCGTCGGCGGCGCCCGCCGCGACTTCGACCTGCGTGGTGCCATAGCGGCCATAGCTGGCGCGCGCATAGCCGCCGGTCTTGCCGGGCTTGACGGTGTCGAACTTGACGATGCCCGCGGGGGTGTTGCGGCCGAACAGCGTGCCCTGCGGCCCGCGGAGGACTTCGACGCGGTCGAGGTCGAAGATCGGGAAACCCTTGAGGATCGGGTTTTCGAGCACGACATCGTCATAGACGACGCTGACCGGCTGCGACGCGTTGAGGTCGAAATCGGTGTTGCCGAGGCCGCGGATATAAAAGCGCGGGAAGGTGCGGCCGAACGAGCTTTCGATATTCAGGCTGGGGACGCGGCCCGCGAGGACGCGGACGTCCGAACCGGTCGAAGTGATCGCATCGAGCGTATTGCCCGACAGCACCGAGACGGCCACCGGCACATCCTGCAGGCTTTCCTCGCGGCGCTGCGCGGTGACGACGATGTCGCCAAGGCCGCTGTCTTCAGCGACGGGAGCTGCGTCCTGCGCAGCGGCGGGGGCCGCCCACGCCGACGTGGCGAGAGCAATGCTTATAGCGATAGTGGAAGGAAAGTGGCGCATGGCGAGCTTCCTGAAACAGAGTTGACGGTGGGAGAGTGGAAAAACCAAAGGCTCTTTGGCTTTCCGTGCGCCGGCAATCAATCGCGGAAGCGCGCACCGCTGACGTTCGTGTCAGCAGTGTTGCGCATTTGCTGCACTTTTGCGGCGCTGTTGTCTCTTAGAAGCTCAATTCGTCGTAGATCTTCGACAAATCCTGGTTCCACGGGCCCTCATAGCGATCGAGCAGGTCATGCGCAGGCGACTTGCCGCTCTTGGCGATGCGGCGCAGCGGTTCGAGGAAGCCAACCTCATTGTCGCCCATCGAATTGACCTCGCCGCGTGCGGCGAGGCCCGCCGCCGCGATGTCGAGAACGCGGTGGGCGAGTTGCCCTACGGTGCCGCCGCCCGGCGCCGGCGCGTCGAGCCCTTCGCTCGGCACGGCATCGCGCAGCGTCTGCTGCTCCTCAATGCTCCAGCCCTTGACCAGATCCCAGGCGGCATCGAGCGCGCTCTGATCATAGAGCAGACCGACCCACAGTGCCGGAAGCGCGCAGATGCGGTTCCACGGACCGCCATCGGCGCCGCGCATTTCGAGAAAGCTTTTGAGCCGCACTTCGGGAAAGGCGGTCGACAGATGGTCGTTCCAGTCGGAGAGGCGCGGCTTTTCGCCCGGCAACGCGGGCAGATCGCCCTTCAGGAAATCGCGGAAGCTCTGCCCCGCGGCGTCGATATATTTGCCGTCGCGGAAGACGAAATACATCGGCACGTCGAGCATATAGTCGACATAGCGCTCGTAGCCGAACCCATCCTCGAACACGAACGGCAGCATGCCGGTGCGCGCGGGATCGGTGTCGGTCCAGATGTGGCTGCGGTACGACATATAGCCATTGGGCCGCCCTTCCGTGAAGGGCGAGCTGGCGAAGAGCGCGGTCGCGAGCGGCTGGAGCGCCAGCGACACGCGGAATTTCTGCACCATGTCGGCCTCGGACGAATAGTCGAGGTTGGTCTGGATGGTGCAGGTGCGCAGCATCATGTCGAGGCCCATCGTGCCGACGCGCGGCATATGGTCAAGCATGATCTTGTAACGGCCCTTGGGCATGATCGGCAGTTCGGCGCGCGTCTTGTCGGGCCACATGCCGAGCCCGAGGAAGCCGAGGCCGAGTTCGGCGCCGACCTCTTTCACCTGTTTCAGATGGCGGCCGGTTTCGGCGCAGGTCTGGTGCAGATTTTCGAGCGGCGCGCCCGACAGTTCCAATTGACCCGCGGGTTCGAGGCTGACGGTGCCGTCGCTGCCCGCGAGCGCAATAACCTTGCCGCCCTCGATCACCGGTTCCCAGCCGAAGCGGGTGAGTGCCATCAACAGGTCGTGGATGCCGCCGGGTTCGTCATAGGAGGGTGCACGATGATCGGCGGTGCGATAGACGAATTTCTCGTGCTCGGTGCCGATGCGCCAGCGGTCCTTGGGCTTTTCGCCCTTGATCATGGGAACCGCGAGCTGGTCGCGATTTTCGACGATGGGATCGTTGCTGTCCGAGGCGGTGCGCGTGCTCATATCGCGCCATTATACGGTTCGGTACAGAATGCAATCGGCTGTTGCCTGCGCCCTATTTCACACGGGCGCGGAGGTTGATCGTGAAGCTCGATCCCGGCGCCATCGCGCCCTTGGGACGGATGCGGACATGGGTGATGCTGTCATCGACGCCGTTGGCATCGGCGGCAGGCGCATAAGTCCAGCTGGCGCCGCCATTGTTCGAAAATTCAAGATCGTCGGCATTGTTCGACAGGCTGGTGAAGCCATAGGTGAGCCCGCTGCTGCCCGCCGCGAACAGGATCGGGCCTGGTCCCGGCGCATAAGTGCCGACGAACAGGCTGAGATCCGAGGGAATCACATCGGTGACGATCACGCTGCCCGCCGTCGGCGCCGTACCCGACGGTGCGGTGACGGTCAGGCTGTAATTGGCAAAGCCGCCGGGGATCAATTTGGCGTTGGTCAGGCCGTTCACCGGATCGCTGTAGGCGAGTGAGGTCTTTGCGATCGAAAGCGGCACGATATACGTATTTGTGAAAGTGCAGATGATGGCCGTGTCGGCGGCGTTCACCACCAGCACATTGCCGGCGAGCGCGGTTGCATTGCCGGTGCAGGCGAGCGCCTGCGCATAATTGGCGCCATTGCCCACGGTAAAGGTTTCGCTGAGGGTGGCGCTCTCGGCCGCGTACACGGTGACCGCGGCATTGGTATCGGTCTCGTTCGCGCTGTTCGCGACCGACGAGAGGCTAGCGTTGTTGATCAACCCGCTCGTCGCGACGGTGACGGCGTTGGCGATTTGCGCGTTCGCCCAGGTCTTGCGAACGACGAGCGTCGCCGACTTGCGGCTGTTCGTCCAGCTACACGTGAGCGAGGTGCCCGATGGCATGACGACAGTGCGGCTGAGACCGCTGCCCGATGTCGCGACGATGGCATTGTCGCTGTTGCGCCGGCATTCGAGGCTGCTGTTGTAGTTGGCGGCCGCGCCGGTCGTATAGGCTTCGGTCAGCGTCAGCGTGCTGCCCGGGGTCGCGATGGCGGTTGCGTTGGTCGTGGTGCCGCCGACGGTCGAATTGCCAGCGGTCGGTAGCAGGCCGCCCGCAATCGACAGGCCGACCGCGTCGCCCGCGATCCCGTTCGTCCAGTTCTTGGCAAGGACGACGGGCGAGTCATTGTCGGTGATCGTATAGGTGCTGGCGGTCCGCGCTGCGCCGCCGCAGCTCGACGTGCTCGATACGGTGTAGCCGGTTCCGGTATTCAGCGCGATCTGGATGGTCTCGCTACCCTCGGTCGCGGTGTCGTCGATAATCTGGATGCCGAGCGGGACGGTGACGTTCTGATAGGTGCCCGCGGGAATGGTGACGGTGAAATTCGCGCCGCCGCCTGGCGTCGTATAGTCGGTGCCGCGCGTCGCGGTGCCCCCTGTGATGCTGACATTGACCGTGCGCGCGCTGAACAGCGTGCCACTGACGATCAGGCCGGGGAGGTTCGCCGAGGGGATCGATTCGACCCCTGACGATGCCGCGGTCGACAGTTCGACGAAGGGGTTGAGCGTGATGCGGATGTCATCGAGGAAGTTGCCGTAGCTGCCCGCGTCGGTGGTGATGAACTGGACGCGTTGTACCCCCGATGCGCCGCTGTAGGTGGTCGACCCCGTGTTGACGTTCCACACATTGTTGATCGTCGACGACTGGGTCGCCAGCAACTGGATTTGCGTGCCGGTGCTGCTGGCGATCTGGAAGCGCGCGGTCTGGGTCGCCGGGCCGCCCGAGCGCGCGCGATGGGCAAAGGTCCAACCGATCGACTCGCCATTGACCATGCAGATATTCTGATAGAGCGCGCCGGGAACATTCGCGTTCATCTCGGCAAAGACCGACCCGTCATAGGCGGGGACGCCCTGGAAGTTGCTGTCCCAGAGTTCGATCTCTCCCGACGCCGAATCCCAGCCAGTGACGGACCCGTTCGAATAGATTTCGTAGTTCGCCGCGCCGGGCCCCTGCGGGTCGTTCGCTTCGAAGGACGGGTTCACGATCACGCGCTGCGCCGCGGCCGGCGGCGCGATCGTCAGCGCGGCGGCGATGGCGATCGCACAAAGTCGAGCGAGAGAGCCTTGGCGACCGTGCATCAGTTGACGGTCACGTCGAACGTAACCGCCATGGTGCCCGTTGGCGCCAGCGTCGGCGTGGTCGCGGCCACGGTGGTGCCGGCGATCGATGCTCCGAAGGGGTCGCTCTCGTCGGCGCCGCTCGCGTTATCGTCTTCGACCGTCGTGGCGCCCGCGCAGCTTGTGCCGCTGCGCAGCGAGCCCGGGATGAAGGTCGTGGTCGCAGGCAGAGGGTCGCCAACGTTGATACCGGTCGCGGTGCCGCTGCCATTGTTGGTGACGAGGATGCAATAGCGCATCGTCGCGCCCGGGATCGCCTTTGGATCGGTCGTGCCATTGGTCGGGTCGCTGACGACGCTGCTGGTCTTGGCGATCGTCAAATTGGTGGTCGGGCGGCAGAAAGTGATGTCATGGATCGCGGCGCCCTGTTGTCCGGGATCGGCCGGAGCGAGGCTGTGGCTGCCATAGGTGATCGTGATGGTATCGACGGGCGCGGAAAAGGTCACGACGACTTTGCCGTTGGCGCTGTTATCGGCTGAGGTGACGTCGCCATAGGCGCTGTTGCCGATGACATAATTGCTGATTCCGTTGGTCAAGGTCGGCATCACCGATGCCCCGTTGAAGCTGCCCGTGACGGTCAGACGGTCGGCGAATTGTCCCGCCGCATAGTCGATGTCGAACACGCGAAACTGTGCGCCGGGAACCGCAGTCGGCAGCGTGATCGTAGAGGTGATGGCGCCGGCCTGGCTGGTGAAATCGGCAATTTCAAAGATCGAAAACTGCGCCGGGCTGAACCCCCCGGTGACGACATTCTGGCGCGTCGGCGACTGGCCGCCATAGGTCGCGTTGTTCAGGAAGCTTCCGCCGCTGATGGCGATGCCCACATTCATCGTGCCGATTGCGGTCAGCGCGTAATTGCCGCTGGTCGTCCCCGCCGCCCAGCTGACGCCGTCCCAGTCGTGTACCGTCGTCCCCACCGGGCAGACAAGCGTCGGTGGCGTTCCCGCGACGCGGGTGCCCGACACGGTAAAGGTCGCGCTGTCATAATCATCCTCACCGGCAGCGCCGTTGCCGGGCGTCGAATCGAAATCGAAGGCCGACGACGCGCTGACCTCGGCGCTATTGGTCACGCTTGCTCCCGCGGTGGCGGTGACGGTGCCGGTGATCGTCAGCGTCCGCGTCGTCCCGGGCGGGATGCTGCCGACTGCCCACACGCCTGTCGTACTGCTATAGCTGCCGAAACCCGAAGCGCCGGTGAAAGCGAATCCCGCAGGCAATACATCCTGTACCGTCACGCCGGTCGCGGTAAGCGCCGAGCCGCTCGCGTTTGTCACGCTCAATATATAGTTGATGCTGGTTCCCGACGCGGGCGATGCATTGCTCACCGACTTGGTCAGCGACAGATCGGCGGACGGTGCGATCGGCACGGTCACGAGCGTCAGGTCGGTGCGCGTAAAATTGCCGTTGTCACCATTGAGCGAGTCGCAGATTGTGAGCTGCCAGGTTCCTGCCGAACCCTGTCCGTTGAAACTGGCGAGCGAGCCTTCGGGACGGAATGTGCGTTGGTAGGGCGGCGCCGCGGCCGTGTTGTCGTTCGTCGTGTGCGTCGAGATGCTCGCCGCCGCGCTGTCGTCGAACAGGACGTTCAGATTGTCTGCCGACGTGCCGACATTGGTGATCAAATTGACCACCGTGCCGGCTGGCGACACCAAAGTCGCGCGGACATCTCCTCGGTAGGTGTGCGTGAACTGGACGCCGATGTTCACGTCGGTGACCTGCGCATTCGCGGCGACCGTGAAATTTCGCACCATCGGGCTGGTGCACGTCGTCGCGGTTTCGCTGATCGTGCCGGTCGTCGTGTTGCTGTAGCTTGTGGTGGTCTGTGCGGCGGCGGGATTGCTGGCAAGCGTCAACGCCAGCCAAACGAGCATGAGACATACTCGCACAGACTGCAAACACTGGCCCCCACGCCAGCGGTATCGGCTCTGGTCCCGCCGTTGCATGGCGCCGCTATGCCCCGTGCATAGCTAATATCCGGTTAAAATCGGTGACTTGGCGGCGATTCTGTTCGGTGACGGGACAGAATATCCGGCCCGGCTAGTCCCCTGACCAGTCGCCATGTTGCGCCATCCACACGCCGATTGCCGCGATGGCTGCGGTTTCGGCCCGCAGGATGCGGGGGCCGAGCGCGATGCGGCGCACGGCTGCGTGAGCCGTCAGCATGGCGCGCTCCTTATCGGTGAAGCCGCCCTCGGGCCCGGTCAGGATCGCGGAGGGCGCGGGCGCTTCGACCTTTGCCAGCGGAACCCCGCCGGCCTCATCGGCGAATAGAAGCGCACGGTCCGCGGGCCATTCCTTCAGCAACTGGGGCAGTTTGACGGGTTCGGCCAGCATCGGCAGCGCGGTGCGCCCGCATTGCTCGCAGGCTTCGACGATCTGCGCCTCGAGCCGCTCGCGCTTGACGCGTTCGACGATCGTGCGTTCGGTAATCACCGGCTGCAGACGGCCGATGCCAAGCTCGGTCGCCTTTTCGATGATCCAGTCGAGCCGCGCCTTCTTCACCGGCGCAAAGCACAGCCACAGATCGGGGACCTGCTCGATCGCCTTCGTCTGTCGTTCGATACGCAGCGTGAGCGCCCGTTTCGCCGCATCGGCGACGATCGCGAGCCATTCGCCGCTGACATTGTCGAAAAGCAGGATCGGATCGCCCACCTTCATCCGCATGACGTTGAGCAGATAATGCGCTGCTGGGCCGTCGATGACGGGGGCGGCACCCTCTCCCAGCGGCAGATCGACGAACAGGCGGGGGGTGCTGGCGGGCGGCCAGGCTGGAGTCGCGGGCATGTGCGGCCGATAACAGAAGGCGATATTTTGTGCATCCTTTGCCGTGAGGCGATCGGCTTTGTCCCGATCCGGGTCAAAAGCCCGAATCCAGGTCGGTTTGCCGATCCCCGATTAGCGTTTTGGTAAGCAGTTCCCCTCTAGGTGCGAGATTACCAGTCGCGCATCTGGGTGGGTGGCGCCTCTGGATTGAGGGGTTTTGACCATGCGAGGGACCTTTTTCGGCTGTCTAAGGACGGCCACCTCGAAACTTTTGGGCGATCAACGCGGCAACGCGATGATGCTGACCGCGGCCGCGATCGTGCCGGTAATCGGCATCGTGGGATCGGCCATCGATATCGGCCGCGCCTATATGACGCAGCTTCGACTGCAGCAGGCGTGCGACGCCGGCGTGCTGGCCGGGCGGCGAGCGATGGCGGCGGGCCTTTATGACGACGCCGATAAGGCCGAAGCGACCAAGATGTTCAGCTTCAACTTCCCCACGGGCATCTATGGCAGCCGCAACGTTGCCTTTGTTTCCGTGGCCGAGAAATCCGACGTCAACGGTACCGCCAGCGCGATCCTGCCGACTGCGATGATGTATATTTTCGGCAAGACCCAGTTCAACCTGGCCGTCGCCTGCACCGCGAAGCTGGAAATCTCCAACGTCGATGTCATGATGGTTCTCGACGTGACGGGGTCGATGAAGGACAAGGCCACCTCGTCCGATACCGACACCAAGATCGTGGCGTTGCGGAAATCGGCGATCGCCTTTTTCGATACGCTGACCAATGCCGACGTTGGCGATGGACGACTTCGCTTCGGTGTGGTTCCTTATAGTTCGACGGCGAACGTCGGGCGGATTCTGTTGGCGAAGAATCCCGCATGGCTGGCCGACGAAAGCCAGATTCCTTCGCGGTCGCCGAAGTTGAAACCTGTCTATTCGAACCCACAGACGGTGGACGATACCAATTTTACCAACGGCACAACGACATTTGGCACCTGGACCGCGGTCAACAGCACCAGCTACAACCAGACGCAGTGCGGTAATCAAACTCCGCCGGCGGATACGACGCCGACCGCGTCGGGGCAGCCTTCGCTGAATCAGACCGGGCAATATGTAAATAGTGACGGCAATCGAATCACGACATACGATAATAGCCAGGTCTATCGCTATTATACTCACCGCTACCGCTGGATTCCCAAGAATGGGAAGGTCGCTGCCTATTGCGAACTTCAGCGCAGCACAGCGACCTTCACGCGGACGCACACGACGACGGTGACCGAAACGCCAACCTTGGTGTTCGACAATAAATATACCTATGAAAACCGCACCATTCCTGTCGGGCCCGCGAAATTGGGTAACCCGATCGTCTTGGATACGGGCGATAGCGGCACCAACTATTCGGTGACATGGGGCGGGTGCGTGAGGGAACGCCACACAGTGCCATTCGCATCGAATGAAACTGCTCCCAGTGACGCGTTTGACATGGACATCGACTCGGCTCCGACGTCCGACCCCAAGACGCAATGGCAAATCCTGGTCCCCGAACACGCCTTTCCGCGCGCAAGCGGGCCCGGCAGCAAGCCGTCGTCGACCAACGGTATTGTCGTCAACAGCAGTGATGTGAGCAGCGACAGCACGACCAACGGCAGTTGGCAGCGCTATTCCAAATATTGGTCGAACGGCTGGGGCGTCTGCCCCGCGGCCGCGATGAAGCTCACGACCATGACCAAGACCGACAAGACCAGCTTCAGCAACTATATCAACGCGCTGCAGCCGCTTGGCGGAACCTATCACGATGCCGGCATGGTCTGGGGGGCTCGCCTCATTTCGCCGACCGGCATTCTCGCTGACGAGAATGGCCCGTACAGGGATCGGCCGGTCAGTCGGCATATCGTCTTTATGACTGACGGTGACATGGCGCCCAATATGGGGAACTTTTCCTTCCAGGGTTATGAATGGACGGCGCAGCGCATCGGGGCAACGGATGATGCCGAGCTGACGAAGCGTCATAACAATCGTTTCGTCCAGCTTTGCCGCGCGGCGCGCGAGCGGGGCATTACCGTCTGGGTGGTCTCGTTCGGCGTCGGCAGCAACGCCAACCTCAACAGTTGCGCGTCGTCGGGACAGGCCTTTGAAGCTGCCAACGCCGCGCAGCTCAACAGCCAATTCCAGGCGATCGCCCGCCAGATCTCCAAGCTGAGGCTGTCGAAATGAGCCGCCTTTCCAACCTGCTTCGCCGTCTTCGCCGCCATCAGCGCGGCGTAGCGTTGGTCGAATTCGCGCTTACCGCGCCGGTCTTCCTGCTGCTTCTGATGGGCATCTTCGACTATTGCTGGCAGATGTACGCTCAGCAGGTGTTGCAGGGCGCGGTCGCCAAGGCCGGGCGCGACGCGACGATCGAAACCTATGCCATCGATCAGTCGAACCTCGACAAGCGCGTGCGGCTGCAGGTGCAGAAAGTATTCAAGGGCGCCCAGGTCAGCTTCAACCGCCGCGCCTATGACGACTTCAGCAGCATGAAGCCGCCGCGTTCGGTCGACTATGACCGCGACGGCGTGCCGGATTGCTGGGAGGATGGCGGCAAGGCGGGCAACGGCGGCGCCGACGACGTCGTTCTCTATACGGCGAGCATGAAGTTCGACCGGATCCTGCCTGTCTGGCGAATGTTGGGCCAACCCCAGAGTACGACCCTGACGTCGACGACCGTGCTTCGCAACCAGCCGTTCGCCAATGGCGCCCAGGTCGTTCCGGAGACTTGCGGATGAACATTTCTTTCCTCCGACGCTTTCGCGTCGTCGCGCGGCGCCTTGTACGGAACGCTCGTGCGACCGTGCTTATCGAGATGGCCTTCTGCATCCCGCTCCTGGTGCTTCTGGGTTTCGGCGGGCTGGAGATGGCGAATCTCGCGCTGATCAATACGCGCGTCAGCCAGATTGGGCTGAATACTGCCGATAATGCCTCGCGTATTGCGGCTGGCAGCAACCTTGCGCAGCCGCAAGTCCGCGAGGTGGATATCAACGAAGTGTTCGTCGGTGCCGAAAAACAGGCCAAGGGACTCGACCTCAACGGCCGCGGCCGGATCATCCTCTCGAGCCTCGAGCGGAACAAGGATGACGGGCAGTGGATTCACTGGCAGCGCTGCTACGGCAATATGAAGGTTCCTTCCGCCTATGGCCCCGAAGGAACGGGCGCGACGGGAACCAGCTTCAAGGGCATGGGGCCGAAGGATCGCGAGGTCACGGCGGCGTCGGGTACCGCCGTGATGTTCGTCGAGGTCATCTATCAATATGATCCGCTGCTGTATGGAAAATGGCTAGGGCCGCGCACGATCCGGTCGGCCGCCGCTTTCAACATTCGCGAGGCACGCGACCTGTCGGGCGTCAAGTCACCGGGCACAAAGGCTAGCTGCACCTGACCGGCGTCGGTCGACGCTTCTTAGCGATCGGGCATTTATCCTGGACGCGGCGACTGCTATCGCCCGCGCATCGATGACTGCCACCCATCCTCCTGATAGCCAGCTACGCGGCTTCCTCGCCTTGCTGCCGTCCGCGGCGCGCCCTTATGCGTTGCTCGCTCGGTTCGACCGCCCGATCGGTTGGTGGCTGCTCTATTGGCCTTGCGCCTGGGCGCTTGCCCTGGGCGGCGGCGCGGTTAGCCATTGGCCGCTGTTCCTGTGGCTGCTGATCGGCGCCATTGCGATGCGCGGCGCGGGCTGCGTCTATAATGACATCGTCGATCGCGACCTCGATGCCCGCGTGGCCCGCACGGCATCGCGGCCGGTCGCGAGCGGCGCGGTGTCGGTACGCAATGCTTTGCTGTGGACATTGTTCCTGTCGCTCATCGGCTTGCTCGTGCTGCTCCAACTGCCACGCCCGGCGCAGATCGTCGCGCTCGGCAGCCTGATTCTCGTCGCCGGCTATCCCTTTATGAAACGGATCACCTGGTGGCCGCAGGCGTGGCTGGGGCTGGTGTTCAGTTGGGGCGCGCTCGTCGCGTGGGTCGCGGTCGGCGGGCCGGACGGCCTTGCGCTGCCATTGCTCTATGCGGGCTGCATCGCCTGGGTGATCGGGTACGACACCATCTATGCGCTTCAGGACATCGAGGACGATATGCTGATCGGCGTAAAATCGAGCGCGCGGGCGATGGGGCGCCATGTGAAGGGGGGCGTTTCGATATGCTACGCGCTGGCGCTCGCCTGCTGGGGCGGTGCGTTGTGGGCGGTGCGCCCCGATCCGCTGGTGCTGATCGCGCTGGTGCCCGCCGCGCTGCATCTGACGGGCCAGGTCGTTACGCTCGACCCGGCGAACGGTGAGGACGCGCTGGCGAAGTTTCGCGCCAACCGTTTTGCGGGCCTGCTGGTCTTTGCGGCGATGCTCGTGGTGGGAATGGCGCCCTAGGGTTACTCCGCGGCGAGCAGTTCCTCGGCGCCGCCGAGGTCGACCGAGACGAGCCGCGACACACCACGTTCGATCATCGTCACCCCGAACAGGCGGTGCATGCGCGCCATCGTCACCGCATTGTGGGTGACGATCAGATAACGCGTGTTGGTTTCGCGGCTCATCCGGTCGAGCAGGTCGCAGAAGCGCTCGATATTCGCGTCGTCGAGCGGCGCGTCGACCTCGTCGAGGACACAGATCGGCGCGGGGTTGGTGAGGAAAAGCCCGAAGATGAGAGCAACCGCGGTAAGCGCCTGCTCGCCGCCCGAGAGCAATGTCAGCGTGCCAAGGCGCTTGCCCGGCGGCTGCGCCATGATTTCAAGGCCGGCCTCGAGCGGATCGTCCGAATCGACGAGCTCAAGGTGCGCCTGCCCGCCGTTGAACAGGGTCGTGAACAGCCGCTGGAAATGCCCGTTGACTGCCTCGAACGCGGCGAGCAGTCGGGCGCGGCCCTCGCGGTTGAGGCTGCCGATCGATCCGCGCAGACGGTTCACGGCCTGCGTCAGTTCCTCGATCTCGGCGGCGTTCTTCTCGCGCTCGGTGTCGAGTTCGACCAGCTCGTCGGCGGCGACGAGGTTGACCGGACCTAGCCGCTCGCGATCCGAAACCAGCCGGTCGTGCTGTGCCGATTCGGCATTCGCGTCGCCAACACTGCCAGATTCGAATCCCGCCTTTTGCGGCAGCAGCGGCGGTGGGCATTCGAAACGTTCGCCCGACAGGCGGCCCATCTCGATGCGGCGAAGCTCGGCATTTTCTGATCGGGCCACGGCGCCCGCACGGGTTTCGCGCGCGGCGGCGACGCGCTCGCGGATCGCATTGAGGGCGGTCTCGGCTTCGCGTAGCGCGGCTTCGGCCGCGCGTTCCTGCGCCTCGGCGGCGGCGACCTTTTCGCGGAGCGCCGCCTGCTCGGCCTCGGCGGCGATGCGCTGTTCGGCGAGCTTGGCGGGGACGTCGGCCAGCTTGGCGGCTTCGGCCGCCAGCGCCTCGGCGCGCTTGTCCATCTCGGTCACGCGGCGTGCCGCCTCGCCCGCGCGGGCCTTCCAACTCTTGATCTCGGCGCTCACCACCGCCTGCCGTTCGCTGAGCGACGCGAGCGTGCGCTCATGCGCGGCAAGGGCATCGCGCGCGGCATTGGCGTCGGCGCGTGCGCGTTCGGCCGTCTGTTCCCCGGCGTCGAGTGCGGCGCGGGCGATACTGTCGTCGGGCAGGGCCGCGAGCGCCGCTTCCTGCACCGCGAGCGTGTCGGCGGCTTCCTTTGCTGCTTCGGCGATCTCGGCAAGTCGGCGATCGAACAGCGCTGCGGCGTCGCGGTGGCGATCGAGCGCGGCTTGCGCCTGATCGGCGGCACGCAGCGCGGTTCGGCGGCTTTCATCGGCTTCGCCAAGGGCTTTGCGCGCGCCTGCCGCAGCCTGGGTCAGCTCCGACGCCTTGGCGGCGGCGACATCGCGGCGGTCGCGCAGTTCCTGCACCCCAAGTTCGACCTGTGGGCGCTGCGCCGCGAGTTCGTCGAGACGGTTTTGCCGTTGTAGCCGTTCGGTCGCGGTCGCGCCGTCGCCGCGCGTGACGAAGCCGTCCCAGCGGCGCATCACGCCATCGGTGGTGACAAGGCGCTGACCGACCGCGAGCGGCTGGCCGGCATCGGTCGTCACGACCGCGACCTGTCCCAGACGACGGGCAAGCGCGACGGGCGCCTTCACATATTCGGCAAGCGGTGTGGCGCCGGCGGGCAACGCGGGATCGCCCTTCGCCACAACAGCGGCGCCGCCCCAGCTGCGTGCCGCGTCCTGGTCGGTGCCGGCGTCGAGGTCGTCACCGAGCGCGGCTGCGAGTGCGGCCTCGTAACCCGGGGCGACGCGGAGCTGGTCGAGGACACGATCTTCGTCGCTGCGCGCTGCAGCCAGTGCGCGTTCGAGCGTCGTTGCCTCGCCCTCGAGCGCGGCGAGCGCGGCGCGGGCTTCGGCAAGGCCTGCTTCTATGCCGGCGAGGTCCGCAGCCGTCGCTTCGCGATCCGCCTCGGCTTCGTGCAATGCGGTTTCGGCGGCGGCGATCGCCGCTTCGGCGGCTTCGGCGGTTTTTACGCTTTCGGCATGTTTGGCGGTGAGCGCGGCGCTGTCGCCGAGCGCGGCGATCTCGGCGTCTACGCGGGCCTTGTCATTTGCGACACGGCGCACGGCCGCTTCGGCGCTGTCGCGCGCGGACACGGCGATGCGCCGGTCGGCGGCTTCGCTCGCGGCCTTGGCGCGCGCTTGCGCCAACGCAACCTCGGCATCGCGGAGCAGAGCCTGTGCCGCGAGGTTGGCCTCTGCGAGCGCGGTCTTGCCGGCGTCGTGTCCGGCGATGTCCTGCGCGAGCGATTTCGTTTCGGCATCGAGCGCGGAGAGGGCGGCGTGGGCTTCGCGTGCAAGCTCGCCTTCGTGGTTGCGGTCGTCGGCGAGCCGCGCCTGTTGTTTCGCGAGATCGTCGAGCCGCTGGAGCGCCGCGCGCTCCTCGCCTTGCAGCCGGACCTGCGTTGCGGTCGCCCCGGCGAGCGCGTCGCGTTGCGCCTGCGCATCGCTGCGTGCTTCGGCGACGCGCGTTGCAACCTCGGTCTGCGCCTTCGATATCGTTTCGAGTTCGTCCTGCGCGGTCTTTACCGCGGCTTCCGCGGCGTCGGCGTCGCGGCGCGCCTGATCGGCGGCGGCGGCGGCATCGCGCCAGCGAGCGTAGATAAGCCGCGCTTCGGCGATGCGGATATCGTCGCTGAGCTTCTTGTACTTCTCCGCCGCACGCGCCTGCCGGCGCAGTGCGTTGGCGCGCACTTCCAAGTCGGCAACGATTTCGGATAGGCGTGTGAGGTTGGTTTCGGTCGCGCGCAGCTTCTGCTCGGCATCCTTGCGGCGCACGTGGAGTCCCGCGATGCCGGCGGCTTCTTCGAGCATCGCGCGGCGATCGGTCGGCTTGGCAGCGATGACGTTGGCGATCTTGCCCTGACTGACCAGCGCGGGACTGTGCGCGCCGGTCGCGGCGTCGGCAAAGATCAGCGCGACATCCTTGGCGCGCACATCGCGGCCATTGGCGCGATACGCCGATCCTGCGCCGCGTTCGATGCGGCGGATCACCTCAAGGTCGTCGCCGTCGCTCGAATCCGACAGGCCGGCGACAAGCGTGCCTTCGGTGTCGCAGTGTAGCGCGACTTCGGCAAAGTCGCGTGCCGGACGCGTCGAAGTGCCGGCGAAGATCACATCCTCCATCCCGCCGCCGCGCATCGACTTGGCGCTGGATTCGCCCATGACCCAGCGGATCGCTTCGAGCAGGTTCGACTTGCCGCAGCCATTGGGGCCGACGACTCCGGTCAGTCCGGGTTCGATGCGCAGTTCAGTGGGTTCGACGAAGCTTTTGAAACCGGTCAGGCGCAGCCGTTTTATCTGCACGGAACGCCCCCGTGCAGCTCATCGAATCGGAGCTGGTGCAACTTTGTCGTCACATGTCCCCCATGCATCCGTCATGCCGCGCAGCGGGGGGAGTAGCAAGGGCTCTCTCAACTCGTCACCCCAGCCTTCGCCGGGGTGACAAATTGAAGTGAGCCGGTCAGCGCGCGCCCATCGTGCGCAGGCGGTCGCGGAGCAGGCTCCATGCCGCGACGCCTTCGACGACCTGACCGTTGATGATGAAAGTGGGCGTACCGGTGATCTGATATTTCTCGACCCCGGCGTTGGTGCCCTTTTCGATCGCCTCGACATTTTCGACCTTGGCGAGGCACTGCTGAATCGTCGCGGCGGGAACGCCACGCTGCTGATAGAATTGATCGATGCCCCAGCCCTTGGCGAGCGCGACGAAGCGCTGTGCGGGCGGCAGCTTCATCGCTTCCTCGATCCCCGGCTGCGGCTTCGACGGACCCGCGATAAACGCCTCATGTTCGAGGAAGGTCGCGTCGGCGAGCGGGAAGAAGCGATCGGGGGTCGTGCATTTGACGATCGCACCCGCAATCGCGTCGACCGGGTGAAGCATGAACGGCGTCAGCTTGTAGGACACGCGGCCCGTGTCGACGAAGTCGCGCTTCAGCTCTTCGTGCGAATCCTGTGCGAATTTCGCGCAATGGCCGCAGGTGAAGGCGCCATATTCCTCGAGTTTGATCGGCGCATCGGGGTTGCCCATCACGACGCCGTCGCCGTCGACGCGCACGACCTGCGACCAGGTCTTGCCGGCCGGCGGCGCGACCTTGGCGACCACATCCTTTTCCTTGGCGGGATCATCGGCACCGCCGCCACAACCGGCAAGTGCGAGCGCGCCAAGCGAAGACAAAAGGGCGATACGAAGCGATGCGTTCATCTTTTTCTTTCTCCACGAAAACGGGAATGCGGGGCTTTTACGAGCCCTTTAAGGCGAGGTCGAGTTTCGATTTGAGCGCGGGCCATGCCGTGACCCCGGCGTTACGGCCGTTGACGAAAAAGCTGGGCGTGCCTTCGACATTGTCGGCGTTGAGGCCGATATTGGTCATGCCGGTGAGTTCGGCCTGTGCGACTTCGCTGTCGAGCGCGGCGTCGATCTGTGCCTGTGTGTAGCCGCGCGCGCGCATCAGAGCGGAGAGTCCCGTGCCCACGGCGATCTTGCGCGCTCGTTCGCCGGTCGTTCCTTCGAACCAGTTCTTTTTCTGCGCCTCGGTCGCTTTCTGGATTTTGGCGATCATCGCAGGAAAGTTGGCGAAAATCGCCTGATGATTGCCCGCGAACGCCTTGGGACCGCCGCAGCGCGCGAGCAGCGCCGCGGTCATGTCGACGGGGTCGCGGACGAGGTTGCGATATTCGAACAGGACGAGCCCGCGATCGACATATCCGGTCTTCAGCGGCACCGTGCCCGCCTTTGCGAAGTCGGCGCAGACATGGCAGGTGTAGCTGAAATATTCGACGAGCCGCACTTTCGCGTCGGGGTTGCCGACCAGAAAGGCGCCGATCGGCGTGGTCGAGACGGTCTGCGACCATAGCGCGGGCTTGGCAGGCGTCGCGGCGATCAGCGTCAGCGCCGCGCCCGAGAGGGCAAGCAATGCGGTGCGGCGATCGAGAAGTGGTTCGTCAAAAGCGGACATCGTCGGCCGTCTTTCCTTCAACTGATACGGGGAAGCTTGGGCGGCGTCGCCAGCCCCGCGGCCATGCGTTCGAGCACGGTGCGCAGTTCCGGGTCGCCGATGTCGCGAAGGCTGTCCCCCAGTTCGGCGGGTACGGGTTTCAGCATTGCCGGCGGCTGAACGGGTGCGGCTGGAGTGACCTGGCCGTGCGTCATGCGGACATGGGCGATCGCGGCGTAGCCGAAGAAGCGGTTGACCGATCCAATGATGTCGGGCGCGACATGCTGGAGCATCGGGGCGTGCGCGCCGCTGATCGTCAGGTGCAGCGTCCCGCCCGCCTTTTGCCCGGCGGGAAAGCGGATCATCGCGGGCTGAGTGACGTCGGCGAGCTTGTCCCCCACGATCTCGCGCCAGCGGCTGACGACGGAGCTTTGGATGAAACCGAATTTGCGAAAGGCAGTGCGGCCGATTTCGGGCACAAGATCGGAAATCGCGCGCGCTTCACCGCCGCGCGGGCGTTCATAGGGACGCGCCGAGGCCTTCTTGGCGGCTTTGGTCGCCGGCTTGGCTTTTTTGGCTTTCGCCTTTTCATCCTGTCCCGCGTCTTTCGCCATGCCCGGCGCCATGCCATAGGCGGGGGGTGAGCGTCCAGACTTCCGACATTCCCGGTTCCATTGTCGGCGATTTCGCGGGCCGGCTGCTCGGCTGGTACGATCGGTCGGCGCGGTTGCTGCCCTGGCGGATCGCGCCGAACAGCGGCGGCGTCCCCGATCCTTATCGTATCTGGCTCTCCGAGGTCATGTTGCAGCAAACGACTGTTGCCGCGGTCTCGGCCTATTTTTCTCGCTTTACTGAGCATTGGCCGACCGTCGCCGATCTGGCGGCGGCGGACGATGCCGACGTCATGGCGGCGTGGGCGGGGCTTGGCTATTATGCCCGCGCGCGCAATCTGCTGGCGTGCGCGCGCGCCGTGGTGGCCGATCATGGCGGACATTTCCCCGACAGCGAAGCCGCGCTGCGCACGCTGCCCGGTATCGGCGATTATACCGCGGCGTCGGTCGCCGCGATTGCCTTTGGTCGCCCGGCGGTAGTCATCGACGCCAACATCGAGCGCGTGATCGCGCGCCACCGCCTGATCGAAACCCCGCTGCCGCTGGCGAAGCGCGAGATTCGCGCCGCTTTGGAACCGTTGGTGCCGAACGATCGACCGGGCGATTTCGCGCAGGCGCTGATGGACCTTGGTGCGACGACCTGTACGCCGCGCTCGCCCGCTTGCGCGATCTGTCCGCTGATGGCCGATTGCCGCGCGCGCGGGCGGAGCGACATCGAGCGCCTGCCGGTGAAGCCGCCGAAGAAGGCGAAGCCCCATCGCCACGGGGTCGCGCACTGGATCGAGCGGGAAGGGGCGATTTGGCTCGTCCGCCGGCCCGACAAGGGCATGCTCGGCGGGATGCGGGCGCTGCCCGGCGGCGACTGGAGCGACGCGCGGCCGTCCGAGTCGGGCATCGTCAGTGTCGACCATGGCTTCACCCATTTCGACCTGACGCTGACGTTGGTGCGGCGCGAAGCTCCGCTCGAAGGCCCCGATGCCGCAGCGGAAGGCGAATGGTGGCCTATTGCGGGCCTTGACGCCGCAGGGCTGCCGACGCTCTATCGCAAACTAACCGACAAGATGCTGGAGAGAGACGCATGAACATGATGGTGTCGCGCCGCGCGCTGATGGGCGGGATGGCGCTGGCCGGGGCGGGGGCGCTGCTGCCGCGCGCCGCGCTTGCTTGGAAGGTCGACGGTCCGGCGCTCTATCCGGCGACCAACGCGTTTATCAAAGGCTTTGTCGACCGCCGTGAATTGGCGGGGACGCTCGCCGCGGTCGGTAAGGGGCAGGAAGCGGCGGTCTTTTTCGGCGCCGGCGTGCAGTCGAACGATTCGTCGACGCCGGTGGGCCCCGACACGCTGTGGCGTCTCTATTCGATGACCAAGCCCGTTACCGGCATCGCCGCGATGCTGCTGATCGAAGACGGCAAGATGAAACTCGACCAGCCGATCGCCGACTTCCTGCCTGCCTTTGCAAATATGAAGGTGCAGAATGTCCCCGACGGGTCGATCACCGACGTGCGCCCGGCGAAGGGGCCGATCACGGTGCGCCAGTTGCTCACGCACACCGCGGGGCTCGGCTATAATATCATCCAGAAGGGGCCGATCAAAAAGGCCTATGACGACAATGGCATCGTCGGCGGACAGGCGAGTCGCCTGCCGATCCCAGGCTTTGCGCCCGTAACGCCCGCGCCGAGCCTGGCCGTCATGGCCGACCGGCTCGCAGCGCTGCCGCTCGTCTATGAGCCTGGCACCAAGTGGAGCTATTCGATCAGTCTCGACCTGATGGGACGGTTGATCGAGGTCGTATCGGGGCAGGCGTTCGACGCCTTCCTGAAGGCGCGGCTGTTCGACCCGCTCGGCATGACGAGCACGAGTTTCATGGTGGCTGTAAAGGATGTTGGGCGTTTCACGAGCAATTATGCGCCGTTCGGCGGGGCGCTGATCCCCTTCGATCCCGCGGCAAGCTCGATCTACCTCGACCCGCCGCCTTATCCGTTCGGCGGCGGCGGGCTGGTATCGAGCGCGCGCGATTACGACCGTTTCCTGGCGATGCTGCTCGGTGAGGGCGAAACGGGCGGGAAGCGCATTATGAAGCGCGAGACCGCACGGCTCGCGATGTCGAACCTTCTCGCCGACAGCGTCGACCGCAAGGGAACATTCATCGACGGGCAGGGCTTTGGCGCCGGCGGGCGCGTGTCGCTGCCGACTTCGCCCGGCGGCGAAGGGATTTTCGGCTGGGCAGGCGCCGCGGGGACGATCGGCTTTGTCCATCGGGGGCTCGGCTATCGCGCGGCGGGTTATACGCAGATTATGCCGCCCGATGCGGTTTCGTTCCAGGGCAAGTTCGGCGAGACCTTTTTCCAGGACGTGACACGCTGATGCCATTGCCCCTCGGCTTCACCGGCGCGGGGCTAGACCGCGCCGATCAGCTTCGCACAAATGCGGAGGCCTTTGCCGCCGCGATGGTGGACCCGCGCGCGACCTGTCTTGCGCTCGACGGAATCGATTTCGTGCCGGGCGAGGGTGGGGGGCTGCTTTGGGAGCCGCTCGACCTATCCGACGACCGGGCCCTGATGCTGCTCGGGATCGACGATGCGGGTGCGCCGCGTTTCGTACGCGAGGCGGCGCCAGGCGCTCGCGTCGATGCGCGCTCGCGGACCGTGATGCGGCTGTTGCCCTTGCTCTCCACCGAAGAGGCGGCGCTGTACGGCGGCGCCCGCAGCCTCGTCGACTGGCATGCCCGGCATCGTTTCTGCGCCGTGTGCGGGTCGCCGACCGACCTGTTTCGCGGCGGCTGGGGCCGGCGCTGCGGCAGCTGCAATGCCGAGCATTTTCCGCGCGTCGACCCGGTGGTGATCATGCTCGCCGAATATGACGATCGCGTGCTCGTTGGGCGGCAGGGCGGTTTTCCGCCGGGCTTTTTCTCGGCGCTCGCGGGCTTCGTCGAACCGGGCGAATCGCTAGAGGAAGCCGTGGCGCGTGAATTGTTCGAGGAGGCGGGAATCCACGTCAGCGACGTTTCCTATGTGGCGAGCCAGCCCTGGCCGTTCCCGTCGTCGCTGATGATCGGGTGCCGCGCGGTCGCGAAAGACCCCGCGCTGACGCTCGATACGACCGAGATCGAGGCCGCGATGTGGGTCGACAAGGCGGAGGTGCGCGCAGCGCTCGCGGGCGACATGGGGGCGCCCTTCATGGCGCCGCCGCCGCTGGCGATCGCGCGCTATCTGTTGGAGGACTGGGCGGGCTAATCAGGCCCGCTTGTCCGTAATCCTGCGGATTTCCTTGGCCACCATCGCTTCGACGAGTGCAGGCAGGTTGGCGTCGAGCCATTCCTTGAGCATCGGACGCAGTGCGTCGAGGACGACGTCCTCCATCGTGCGGCCCGCAACGGTCGGCGCCGCGGCGGTGGCAACGGCCACTGCGGGAGCAACGGCCGCCGTCAGTGCTTCGAGAGACTGGCGGGCGGCATCGGCGCTTTCTTCGGACACGAGGTCTTCGGCGGGGAGTTTCGATTCGGGTGCGGGCATTTCTTCGGCTTCGGCAGGGGTTTCAGCTTCAGATGCGACTTCGGCTGCCGCAGCATCTTCTTCGTCCTGAAGGTCGAGAATATCGTCGGCTTCGGGGACGCGAATCTCGCGTATCGAACCCGGTGCTTCGTCGCGTGCTATCACGCGCCGAATCGACGACAAGATATCTTCCATCGACGGTTCCCGCGACATATCGCCCATAACCAACCCCCCTAAACCATCACGATTACCGGATGGTTAACGATCCTCTTACCGATTTGGGGCGCGTTTTGCCAAGCCTTATTGTGGCGAGAGCGAGGGCGGCCCGACCGGAACGCCAGCGTTTGCGGCAGGAATGGAGCGGGTGTCGGTCGCGACCTGCTGGGGCGCCGGGTCGTCGGCCCAATCCCAGATCTGGCCCTTTACCCGCTTGTAATTGACCTCGGGATCGTAAAGCGCACCGCCCTCGATACCGAGGTCGCGCGCTTCGGCCTTGCCCATCGCGGCCAGGACCGAGAAGGCGGCGACATAGGAGTTGCGCTGCGCCGACACGAGCTGCACCTGCGTGTTCAGATATTCCTGCTCGGCGTTCAATATGTCGAGAATCGACCGGGTGCCGACGCTGTTTTCGGCGCGTACACCCTCGAGTGAGAGCGCGTTGGCGCTTACCGCCTGTTGCGTTGCGGCGATGATCCGCTCATTCGCCTGCCAAGCCGCGTAAGCGCCTCGCGTCTGCGCGATCACGCCGCGTTCGACCTCGACGTAATTTTCGATCGCCTGGCTGCTGCGTGACTGCGCCTGGCGCACCTGTGCCGAGGGGCGCCCGCCCTGAAAGATCGGGATCGTCAGCGACAGCCCGGCCTGCGCGCTCTTCGTGACATTTTCCGACGTGGTGTTCTCGGGAGGAATCGAGTTCAGATTGTTGGTGTAGCCGCCATTGGTCGTCGCCGACAATTTGGGCAGGCGACTCGCGCGTGCGACGCCGATGTCGGCGCGGCTGGCGCTGACGAGCTGGTTTGCTGCGTCGATGTCGGGATTGCTGTTCAGCGCCATCGCGACCGCTTCTTCGGCGGTGCCGGGCAGGTTCGGCAATGCAGGCGGTGCCTGCAGGTCGACCGGCGCGTCGCCGACGAGGCGGATATAGGATTCGCGGCTGGCGATCAGGTTCGATTCGGCGGTGCGAAGATCGCCTTCAGCGAGCGCGAGCCGCGCCTCCGACTGCGCGACATCGGTGCGCGTCAGGTCGCCGATCTCGAAACGGTCGCTCGTCGCCTGCAAATTGGTGCGGAGGACCGAAACATTCTTCTGGTTGAGCTGGACGATCGCCTGATCGCGGATGACGTCCATATAGGCGCCGACGGTCTGCGAAAAAACGCTCGCCTCGGTCGCGCGAAGATCGGCTTGCCCCGCCTCGACGCGAAACTTGGCCGCTTTGACCGCGTTGCGCACTGCGCCGCCCTGATAGATGGGGACCGTCACTTGCCCGCCGACGTTCACGTTACGCTTGGGCGAGAAAAAGGCGTTGCCGGGAAGTACGAGGTTTTCCTGATAATCGACGCGAGCGCCGACCTCCGGCAAGCCGCTGGCCTTCTGGATTGGCACATTTTCGTCGTTCGCGCGCTGTCCCGCACGCGCGCCGGTCAGCGTCGGGTTGTTTTCATAGGCCTTGGCCAATGCGCCTTGCAACGTTTCGGCATGCGCCGCGGCGGGCAGCATGACCGAAACTGCCGCCAGACCGGCAAGCCAACTGGCACGGCTCAAGAGCTGTTTTCTTTTGTTATCGTGCATAGAGACGCGCGCCTGAAACAAGGAGGGATGGGGCTTTTAGAACTGGAAACCTGTCGGCGCGGCAAAGCCGGGCAACGGTACGACGTCCATGTCGGCAAAGCTGCGCAGCGCGACCGTGCCCCCGGCCTTCACACCCTCGACGAGCCGCGTCACCGCGCCCTCGCGCCGCGCCGCGATCAACCGGCCACCATCGGCGAGCTGCGCGACAAGCGCGTCGGGGAGCGTTTCGATCGCGCCCTCGACAATGATGCGGTCGAACGGCGCCGCATCGGGGGCGCCGGCAGCCAGCGGCCCTGCGACCCAGTGGATGCCGTCGCTGGCAACTGCGGCCTGTGCGGCAGCCATCAACGCGTCCTGTTCTTCGACGGCATGGACTTCGGCACCGAGCAGCGCGAGCAGTCGGGCCGTATAACCCGTCGCGCTGCCGATGAGCAGTACGCGCTGGCCGGGGCGAACCGCCGCTGCGACAAGCATTCTACCAGTAACCAGCGGCGCGTTGAGCGCCCGGCCGTCACCCAGCGCGATCGCGCGGTCCATATAGGCAACGCTGGCAAGCGCGGGGGGCACATGCGCTTCGCGTGGTGCTGCTGCCATCGCGCCGACCACCGCGGGATCGATGACGTCGTTGGTCCTCAGCTGGCTGTCGACCATGGCAGCGCGCATCTCTGCCGTCGTGATTTCGCTAAACTTCGTCGCCATCAGCCTTTTCCGATTCCCTGGAACATCAACCTTTGCGGGGCAGCTTTAGCCGAAGCAATGCTGTATTGCAATAGTAATACAGCCCCGCAGCCGCATCGTCGCCGCGCATAGCCCTCAACGGGGGAGCCGCCAAGCCTCATCGCACGCCGACTGGCGGGCGGGACGAGGCTGTTCCGGCGAATCCTTGACAAGGCAGCGAAAGCCCCTCACTAGCGGCGCCGTCCAACACCCGGCCCATCCCCTAAGGATGGTGTGATTTTGGCATGAGGCCCGATGGCGGAGTGGTGACGCAGCGGACTGCAAATCCGCGCACGCCGGTTCGATTCCGGCTCGGGCCTCCAATATCCTGTCAGCGGACGGTTGCTGGTGGTTGAAAAACTCCCCGTTTTCTGCTAGTTATGGGGCATTCACTGATTGCCGGTGATGGTCTCTGATTGCCCGTAATTGTGGTCGTTGGGGGCCTTTTTCGGGGCAGCCGAGGCCCCCATTTGCGCGAGGCCCCCAAATGGCTCTGACAGATGCCGCAATCCGCAATGCTAAACCCAGAGAAAAGCCTTATAAGGTTGCAGATTCCAAAGGACTATATCTGCAGATCAACCCTGCTGGCAGCAAGCTCTGGCGGCTGAAATATCGAATCAATGGCGTGGAGCGGAAACTGGCGCTCGGATCTTATCCCGAAATCAGTTTGGCCGAAGCTCGCGAGGCGCGCGATGCTGCTCGCAAGCAAGTGGCGCATTCTATCGATCCGAACTTCGCGAAGCGCGAAGCGCGAATTGAGGCGACCGTGCGCGCTCGCAACAGCTTCGCGCATGTTGCAGACGATCTTATTCAGAAAAAGACGCGCGAAGGTTTGGCCGCGCCGACGCTGAAAAAGATGCATTGGTTCGTGAAGCTGCTCGGGCCAGAGTTCGGCAGGCGCCCGATAGCCGACATCACTCCGCATGAGATTTTGCATGAGCTTCGTAAGCATGAGCGTCGGGGCCGGCTTGAAACCGCCAACCTCCTCCGATCATTCGTCAGTCGCGTGTTCCGATATGCTGTTGCAACTGCGCGCGCTGATCGCGATCCCGCACAGTTGTTGATTGGTGCGCTGACTATTCCGAAGGTGAAGCATTTTCCGGCAATCACCGATCCGGTTGCGTTCGGCGGGTTGCTGCGCGCGATCGACGACTATCAAGGTGATCCCGCCGTCATGGCGGCCTTGAAGCTCACGCCCCATCTTTTCCAGCGCCCCGGCGAGATGCGCCAGATGGAATGGAGTGAGATCGATTTCGACAAGGCGGTGTGGACGATCCCCGAGGGCAAGATGAAGATGCGCCAGCCGCATGCGGTGCCTCTTTCGCGACAGGCCTTGGCGATTCTCTCCGACATGCGGATTCTGTCGGGATCGGGCCAATTTGTCTTTCCATCGGTGCGCACCCGTTCGCGCCCGATTAGCGACAATACGCTGAACGCGTCGCTGCGGCGCATGGGATATCCCAAGGATCAGATGACGGCGCATGGTTTTCGCACGTCGGCATCATCGCTCCTCAACGAATCGGGATATTGGAATCCCGACGCGATCGAGCGTGCGCTGGCGCATGCGGTCGGGGGCACTGTCCGCCGCATTTACAATCAGTCGGCCTATTGGGCCGAACGCGTCGAAATGGCCCAATGGTGGAGCGACTATCTCGACGATCTGCGTGAAGGAGGAAATCGATGCCCGTCGCCGAGACCACAGCCCCGACCGGGATATGGCATCGGCCGACCGATGCACATCGGAGTCTCGCGCGGATTGCCGCTCGCCTCTTATACGCCAAGGACAAGGAGGAGCTGGGGTTAGACGAGGTCGATCGCGTCGCCGTCGCCATCGAGCGCGCGGTCAGGCGCCGGTTCCTTGTCCTAGCTACGTCATTCCTGCTCTGTATTCTTCTTTTGTTGCTCGTCCTGGTCGTTTGGGGCGCGGCGGTATTGAACGGGGATGACATCGGTCAGGCGGCTTCGGTGGCAATGATCGCCCTGCTCGCGATGGCTGCTTGCATCGCGGCGTCTTGGCGGCATTTCCAATATGGATTGGGGATTGCCGAAAAGAAGCGAACCCCCGTCTATGGCAGCAGCCGCCGTTCGACCGTCGAAACGCTCGAGAAGCTTTTCGACTATCTAGGCCGCCGAACTGCCCCGGCTACCTATTACTACGACCGGAAAGGCATGCGGCGTCCGGTCCATCGCCGCCACTTTTACGGGCGGCTGCGAGGCTTGCTGTTGTCTGAAGTCGCCAGCGACCGGGCGATCGTGCTTCCGCCACGCGGCTTCTGGTTCAGCGCTCAGATCTTCGTCGATGCCGAACCGGAAGAGATCATCCGGGCGCTCAAAGTGCGGCCCAACAGCGGAGGGCGCCCGAAGGAATACGATTATGAGGCGATGCTGCTGGCCTTGATCGAGCACCCCGCGCTCCGCGCGATCGATCCAGATGAATATCGTGCTGAAAGCGCGGTCATGGACCTTATTAGAGATCGCTGCGAACCGAGCGAGGACCATGACAATGATATTCGCGTTCCGGAGAACACCCGCCTGCGGGCATTTGCGAAAAACATCGTCGCGGCGGTAAAAATAAATCGGGGCGCCGGCTAGACGGGACGCTTCAGGAGATAGCGAAAACTGACCGAAAAGCGCCAAAATCGGTAGCGCACGGTTGCCGAAATCTCCCACCGCTCGCAGATTTGTTTGGTGTTCGCGTTACCGGACGACCCATGCACAATCATGTGCAACCTGAGCTGTCTCCCGCCAACAATCGTCACACACGGAGACCCTCATGGAACCCCTCGTCCTTTCGATCAACGAAACTGCCAAGGCGCTCGGCATTGGCCGGTCGTCTGTCTATGCTCTCATCAAATCGGGATCGCTCGATGCGATCAAGATCGGGACCCGAACTTTGCTGACCACGGAGTCGATCCGTCGCCTCGCTCAATCCGGACTCACCAGCTGACCTGCCGACACCGGTAGCGAAAGCGAATTTCGCCGCATCTTCGAAACATCACGGCGAACGCCGAGCTCTAAATGAGCGCGGCCTGGAATGAGCGCGCACTGGCGGCGGCAGGCTGCCGCCAGAGGTCGCGCGTTTGCACGGTGGGCCGCGCGGCGCTCTTGGCTCGCTGGTCTTGACGGGGCGGCCGCGAAGCACATCTGCGCGCGCACGCCGCCCCGCCTGCGGCTTCGCCAAGGGCGCATTTGTTATCCGGTGAGGACGCCGCGCTGACCGCACGGCGGCGTTGTCGTTGGGCCGGCCACGGACAACGGGTCGTTCGGCGCACGGCTATGGGATCGCTCGGCCGGTCCGCAAGCCGATGCTGCGCATCGGCTCCTACACTTCGTTACGGCCCTTCGGGTGCGCCCCGTCCTTTGGCGCGGTCCCGTCGCCTTTTCTCGCCGCCCGCCCCGCCGTCCGGGGCCGGGTGTGGTTGAAGAGAGAAGGAAGAAAGTCATGAAGCTGGATTTCATTGAACTGGGCAACCTGTCCATCGCTGCCGCCAACATGCGCGGGAAGGGGAAAGACCCCGACGTCGCAGACCTTATGCCGAGCATCCGCGCGCGGGGCGTGCTCGTTCCGCTGCTTGTCCGTCCGAACTGCTCGGAAGGCCATTACGAGATCGTGGCGGGGCGTCGGCGTTTTACCGCCGTTGGTGTCGTCGCGCGCGAGGGCGGGGCGGTGAAGCCTATCCCTTGCGCCATTCTCGACGAGGGTGATGATGCCGATGCGCTCGAAGCGTCGATGCTCGAAAATCTCGCGCGGGTGCAGCCCGACGAGGTCAGCCAGTGGGAAGCGTTCGTCGCGTTGGTCAAGGCGGGGCGGTCGGTCGAAGAGGTCGCGGACAGCTTCGGGTTCGAGCCGGGCGCGGTGAAGCGCATCCTTGCGCTTGGCAATCTGCTCCCGCGCATCCGCACCCTCTATCGCGGCGGCGAGATTGATGCGGGCACCGTCCGGCATCTGACCCTTGCATCGAAGAGCCAGCAGAAGTCATGGCTCGCGCTGTTCGACGATGAAGGCGCCTATTGTCCGACCGGCCATCAACTGAAAGCATGGCTGTTCGGCGGCACGGCTATCGCGGTCAAGCATGCCCTGTTCGATGCCGAGGAAGCAAAGCTTGCAGTCGTGTCTGACCTGTTCGGCGAGGACAGCTTCTTTGCCGACGCCGATGGCTTCTGGTCGGCGCAGACCGCCGCCATCGAGGCGCGCAAGGCGGAGTATCTCGAAGCCGGATGGTCAGATGTTTCCGTCATGGCGCGGGGCGACTGGTTCCGCTCGTGGGATTACACTCATGCGGGCAAGCGCAAGGGCGGCCGCATCTATGTCGAGGTTCGCGAGAGCGGCGAGGTGACTTTCCACGAGGGGTTTGTCACCACCAAAGAAGCGAAGCGGCTTTCGGGCGGAGGTGGGAGCGAGGACGGGGATGCCCTTACCGCCAAGCCCGTTCGTGCCGAAGTGTCGGGTCCGCTCAATGCCTATATCGACCTCCACCGCCATGCGGCGGTGCGCGCCGATCTGGCAGGGCATGGCGGCGTCGCGCTGCGGGCGATGCTCGCGCATGTCATCGCTGGTGCCGACCTCTGGCGCGTCGATGTCGAGGGCCAACGGGCGCCAAAGGAGGATATTGCCGAGAGCGTCGAGACGTCTTCCGCAGAAACTGCATTCGACCTCAAGCGCCGTGCTGTGCTCGCGGTGCTCGGGTTCGACGAGGACGCACCGACCGTCACGGGAAGGCCAATGAACCGTCCCCCTTTTGCCCCGCTGTTCGCGCGGCTGCTGGACCTTCCCGATCCGGTGGTGCTGGAGATTGTGGCGATCGTCATGGGGGAGACGTTGCAGGCAGGAAGCGAGGCGGTGGAGATGATCGGGCTCCATCTCGGCACGGACATGCGCCAGCACTGGTCGGCGGACGGGGCCTTCTTCGACCAGCTTCGCGACCGCGAAGTTCTGCTCGCCATCGTCGGCGAGGTTGCGGGACCGGAGGTCGCCGCAGCGAACGCCGGTGAGAAGGGCAAGGCGTTGAAGGCCATCGTCTCCGATTGCCTTGAAGGGTCAAACGGTCGGACGAAGGCTCAACCGTGGGTGCCGCAATGGATGGCGTTTCCGCCTTCGGCCTATACGACGCGGGGCGGGGTCGGCAGCGTCAAATCGGCGCGGCGAGTCGCGCACGAGCTTGCGGCTCCGGCAGCGTCCGAACCCGATGCAGAAGACGGACAGCCTTTGGCAGCATGAGAAGACGGCGGGCGGCTTTGGTCGCCCGCCTTATTTTTCTGCGGGCGCAAAATGACGCGCCGGCCTTGTTGGCCGGCGCGGCGCTCATGACTTGGGCGCGCCGCCGCCGCAAGCGGCGACGGCCCGCGGTTCAGCCAAAGAAAGAGGCGACGCGAAGTTGCCTTCGCGCCGCCCATACGAGGATGCTGCATCCTTCGCCCCTCCATCCTGACTTGCCGGGGTCGCTAATCGCCAAGCCCGGACGGAAGTTGGCGAGCCCGATAATATCGTTTCTGACCCAGGGATTGTACGAAAACGCCAAATCGCATGCCTTGGACATGGTTTTCTTGCCGCGCGGTATAAGCCGATAGGAAGACGGACTGCCACTCGGGCGCGGCCGCTCTGATCGTAGCCACAGTTCGCGGTTAGATCGCATTTCTCACTCAAGTTTCGTTTGATCGTTCACGCGGATAGCGCGGGCACGCTCCACCTGTTCTGCAGAACCATCCCGGCGACGGGCGATGTGACCTGAACCGGCGCGGCGTCCCGCGAAAGCGCGGCGGCGCGATTATTTCCCCGCGTGCTGCGCACGCTCCTCGCGGCCGCTTCGCTTCAAATAATCGCGCCGCCGCACTCCTCCGCTTCGCTTCGGCCCTTCGGGTTCCCGGCACGCCTTACGCGCCGGTTCCTGGTCCGCCCCATGCCGCAGGGATGGTCCCGCGGTACTTCAAGGAGACGACCAATGGCAGCTATCGGCTTTGTGAACGGCACCATCGAAACGGGTTTCGTGGGCCAACTCAAGACCCTCTCGATCCGCGCAGCGATCGAAATCCGGACCAACCGCTCGAAGAGCGGCGACGTCCAGCCCGACTACCGGGTCTGGTCCGAAGGCGTCGAGATCGGTGCCGGCTGGATCCGCGTCGGACAAGTTTCGGGCGAACCCTATGTTTCGCTGAGCCTCGCGGCGCCCGAGTTCGGACCGCGCCGCCTCTATGCGAACCTCGGCCGCGCGGCCGGGCAGGACGGCGAGGACGGTTACGCGCTGATCTGGAACCCCGCCGACTGAGGCAGGCTTCCACCCCGCGCCGAAAATATGCGGCGCGGGGCTTTGCCATGCTTGGCCTTCAGGCAGCGTTGCGATAGCGCTCGAGGTCGGCGAGCGTGAACGAGACGGGATCACGGAGCCAGAGCTCGACTTCGCCCGCGCGCCAGCCGCAGCAGCGCTCGGCGAGCTTATGCTGCGGCGGAAAGGTCCCGGCGGAGATCTTGCGATAGAGGGTGGCGCGGCTGAGCCCGGTGAGATCGAGGACTTCGGTAAGCCGCATGAGACGGAGGGGAGATTGATATGCCATGCGATTATTCTCCATATGTCGGGGGATCATATTGCGACGGGAGATCATAGAAGGGGATCGGGGCTTCGTTCGTCAACGCCGCAGAAACCCGCCCTTTTTGTTATCGCAAGATGGCGTAGAGCCGTGGGCATCCATGGGCGTCCGTGGAGGTTCGCGGGCTGTATTGGCGTAGCTCGAACTTTTTTTCTCACAGCGTCTCGCGGATGACGCCGCCCGAAGGGAAATGAGGCCGTCGGCGACGGCCGCGCTCAAAATGTCGCGCCGTAACCGGCGCGGGGATGATCTGATTCGCGTGGGACGAGGGCGCCGCTGGCGCGCATTCGGTCGCCGCGTTGCGGCGGCGTAGATGTCCCGGCGCTGCGGGGACGGAGGTGGGCGTCACTCGCCTTAGCCCCGCCCGGTCGGGCCGCAACCCTGCGGGTCCTCCTCTTCGTTCCGGTCCTTCGGATGCAGCCCGCCCGATGATGCGGGTCTGCCGGCTCCTTCCTGCCGCCCACCTCCGCCCCCTTCCGGGCCGGGGTGCGGTGGCTGGAAGGAGCAAGGATATGCGCAAGGAAAGAATCGAACGGGCGAGCCTCTATTCGGAGGTCACCAACCGGATCATCGTGGAGCTCGAAGAAGGGCGGCTGCCATGGGTGCAGCCTTGGGACAGCGCGGCATGTGGATGCACCATGCCGCAAAATGCCGGAACCGCGCGGCGCTATACCGGCATTAATGTCCTGATCCTGTGGGCCGAGGTTGTCGCCAAGGGCTATGCGTCGCAGCGCTGGCTAACTTACCGGCAGGCCGAAGCCGCAGGCGGCAATGTCCGGCGCGGCGAGAAGGGCACGGTCATCTGCTATGCCGATCGCTTCACGCCCAAGGCGGAAGCCGAAGCCGCGCGCGGCGACGAACGCGAGGCGCGGCAGGTGGCGTTCCTCAAGCGCTTCGTCGTGTTCAATGTTGATCAATGTGAGGGACTGCCCGAGGCCTATATCACGCCGATGGTCAGTCCCGATCCGGTGATTGCCGTCGGCGCGGCCGATGCGCTGATCGCCGCGACCGGCGCGCGCTTCCAGATTGGCGGCGGTGACGCCTTTTACAGCCCGAGCCATGATTTTGTGGCTGTGCCGCCGCAGGCAGCGTTTCATGAGCCGATCAACTGGTATCGGACGGCGCTGCATGAGCTTGGTCATTGGACCGGTCACGGCAGCCGTCTGGACCGCGACCAGAAGGGCGGGTTCGGATCGGACAGCTACGCGAAGGAGGAACTTGTCGCCGAGATGGCGTCGGCGTTCACCTGTGCGTCGCTCGGCATCGCGCCGACCGTTCGTCATTCCGATTATATCGCGTCGTGGCTGTCGGTATTGCGCGGCGACGAAAAGGCGATCTTCCGCGCCGCCAGTCAGGCGAGCAAGGCTAGCGATTATCTGCTTGCCTTCGCAGGAGCGGGACAATGAGGCGCCGCGATCTTTCGACCGTCACCATCGAGGACGCCGAACGCCGCATGGTGATCGCGCTCGGCAAGATGACCGCGCGTCAGGGGGATATCTTCCTGTCGATCCGCTTCGATGAAACGCCTTACGAGGAGCTGGCGTCGCGCCACGGTATCACCGTTGATGAGGTCACCCACGACTTCGCCTGCGCGCTTGGCATGTGGTCGCGCTGCCTCCATGCGCGCTTCCCGCATCTGGTTTGGCCATGGCTTTGATCGGCGGCGGGCCGGATGGCGCTTGCCATCCGGCCCGCCGCCTTACAGGGTGAAAAGGATGCGAACAGGTCTCGATCATCTCCCGCAATCCAAGCAGCGCGAGCTTGCCGATGTCGTGCGCATCCTGTTCGAGGAATTCGAAATCGCGCATGCGCGCGGCAACTCGGACTGGAACCGCAAGGGCCGCATTTTCAAGATCGTTATCTACGGCAGCTATGCGCGCGGCGACTGGGTCGATGATCCCGTCGGCGGCTACCAGTCGGACTATGACATCCTCGTCGTCGTGAACAACGAACGGCTGACCGAGTTCGAACATTGGTCGGCGGCCGAAGACCGCCTCATGCGCGAGGTCACGATCAACCACACGCTGACCGCGCCGGTCAGCTTCATCGTTCACTCTCTGAAAGATGTGAACGCGCAGCTTGAGCGCGGGCGTCCCTTCTTTGTCGATATCGTCGAGCAGGGCATCGCGCTCTACGAGGCCGAGGGATATGAGTTTGCACAACCGCGCAATCTGCCTGCCGACGAAGCGCTGGTTGAAGCAGAAAAGCACTTTGAAGAATGGTTCGGTACTGCGTCGGGATTTCGCGACACGGCAGCCTACGCTCTATCGAAGGCCCGAAACAAGGAAGCGGCGTTTCTATTCCATCAGGCCACGGAGCGCTTCTATCATTGCGCGCTCCTCGTGCTGTCTCTCTACAGTCCCAAATCGCACCGGCTTAATTTCCTTCGGTCGCAATGCGAGCAGATTGCGCCTGAATTGGTTGAAGCATGGCCGCGCGACGACAAGTTCAGTCGCCGTTGCTTCGAGCTTTTGCGGCTCGCCTATGTCAACGCACGCTACTCGCCGCACTACAAGATCAGCGCCGAGGAATTGGCTTGGATCGGTGAGCGCGTCGCCGTGCTCGAAGGCCTCGTCGGAAAAATTTGCCGCGATCATATCGCGGCGCTCGGCAGCGCGAACCGCGCCGCCGAATAGAGAAGGATATCGATTTGGAAGATCATGAAACGCTAGTCACGCTGACCGCTGATATTGTCGCAGCCCACGTCAGCAACAACAGCGTGGCGATTTCCGACATTCCGTTGGTCATCCGGTCGGTGCACGAAGCGCTCGCTGGTCTTTCCGCGAACGCCGAGCCGGAACCCGAACCGCAGCAGCCCGCCGTGTCAGTTCGTTCGTCGGTGAAGCCGGATTACATCGTCTGTCTTGAAGACGGCAAGAAGCTCACCATGATGCGCCGCTATCTGATGACGAAGTTCGGCATGACGCCCGATGACTATCGCGCGAAGTGGAACCTGCCGAAGGATTATCCGATGGTCGCGCCCAATTATGCCGAGAAGCGCCGCGAACTTGCCAAGCAGATCGGCCTTGGCACCAAGGGCCGCGGCAGCGGCCGCAAGCCTGCCCCGCGCGGACGCGCAAAAGCGAAATAGTCCTCCGTAGTCGCGCCGTCGGCGTGGCAACGAACCTCGGTTTCGCGCGTAAGACCGTGGACCAATTTTCCACGGAGTATCCATGAAGAAGCCCGTTCTTGCCGCCGGTGCGGCGGCAGCCGTCGCCGCGCCGTTCGCCTACCTCCTCTGGAAATATTATCCGCGCCCCGGACCGGTCGGGAACTACTCGGTCCCCGACCCCGCGAAGGCGGTCGACCTCCACCGATATATGGGTCGCTGGTACGAGCAATATCGTTACGACGCATCGTTCGAGGAGGGCCTGGAAGCCGTAACGGCGGATTATTCGCTGAACCGCGACGGCACTGTTTGCGTCGTCAACCAGGGTCGCAAGCGTGGCCCCAATGGCAAGCTGCGCAAATCCGTCGGTAAGGCCAGGATCGAGGACAAGGCGACGAACGCCAAGTTGAAGGTGTCCTTCTTCCGTCCCTTCTACGGCAACTACTGGGTGCTCGACCATGGCGACAATTATGAATGGTCGATCGTCGGCGAGCCGTCGGGGCGCTATCTTTGGGTTCTCACGCGCAACGCCAAGCCTGGCGCGGCGCTTCTGAACGAGCTCGAAGCGCGCGTTCGCGCGCTTGGCTATAATTGGTCGATGATTCACTTCACCCGGCACTGATTGCATTGTCCAACGGAGCGGCCGCGAACGCGCGCCGCCCCCGGCGGCGCCAGAGTAGCATGTGCTGTTCGCGCGCTTCGCCGCGCAGCGTCGCGGCGGCAGCGACGAGCAGTCCGAGAATGACGGCGCGATCGTCGCCGGTGAGCTCGATCAGATCCGCCTTGGCGATCAGGCCGCCAAGCTCGATCAGCTGGCGGGTGCGTTCGCGTCGTTTCACCTGCCACTCGCGCGTGTCATGCCGTGCCCGCTTCGCCTGCAGGCGGTTGCGGGCCTGCACCGCTCGCCGATGCGCTGCCCGCGTTCCGGCCAGGGCCTTTGCGAGCGCGGGCGCCGTCTCCGCGAAAGAAGGCCGCGCCGCTCTTGCGCCACGCCTCCTTCTGCGCCGCGTCGGTGCCCACGGCATCGAGCAGCGCACCTGCCAACTGCTCGATAGACAGGGCGTCGGCACCCGTTGCTATGACCAACTCGCCGAACTGGCCCTGCTTCCTCGTCTTGAGCGCCTTCGCCTTGTCGGTCAGTGCCTGGAGTTCGGCATCAAAATCGCGGGGTTTACGCATCGTTTGTCCTTCCATGTTCATGGGATCGGACGAACCAGCTATGCCGAGTCTCACGGCCCCGCAAGGTCCTGGAATTCCGTGAGATGACCTGATCCCGAGCGCGATGAAATCGTGTGAGGGCGCGCTTATACGTCGTGCCGACGTGCTCGTTTTGCCCTAAATGAATAGCCCTCATGGCGATCTATCATTTCTCGGCAAAAGTGATTTCCCGCGCCGGCGGCAGCAGCGCGGTCGCCGCCGCCGCCTATCGCTCGGCCGACCGGCTGCACGATGAGCGGCTCGGTCGCAGCCATGACTTCTCGAACAAGGCGGGTGTCGTCCACAGCGAGGTGCTGCTGCCCGAGGGCGCTGACGAGCAGTGGCGCGATAGGGAACGGCTCTGGAACGATGTCGAGGCGGCCGAGCTTCGCAGGGACGCGCAGCTTTCCCGCGAGATCGAGTTTGCGATTCCCAGAGAGATGACCCAAGAACAGGGCATCGCGCTCGCCCGTGATTTCGTGCAAGCCGAGTTCGTCGATCGCGGGATGGTCGCCGATCTAAATGTGCATTGGGACATCGGCGCCGACGTGCTCGCCAAGCCGCACGCCCATGTCATGCTGACGATGCGCGAGATCAAGATCGGTGAGGATGGAAGCGCCGAGTTCGGCGCCAAGGTGCGCGACTGGAACCGCACCGAGCTTTTGACGCATTGGCGCGAAGCCTGGGCAGAGCATGTCAACGAGCGGCTTGCCGCGATCGACATTGATGCGCGCGTCGATCATCGGACCTTGGAAGCGCAGGGCATCGACCTCGAGCCACAGCACAAGATAGGCCCGGCGGCCTCGCGCATGGCGGCCGAAGGGCTGGAGGCTGATCGGCTCGCCGAGCATATCGAGATCGCGCGCACAAATGGTGAGAAGATCATCGCCAATCCCGGCATCGCGTTCGACGCGATCACGCATCGCCAGGCAACGTTCACCAACCGCGATCTTGCGATGTTCGTGCACCGCCACAGCGACGGCAAGGAGCAGTTCGACGCCGTCATGTCGGCAGTCAAATCGTCGCCCGATCTCATCGCGCTTGGCAGGGATGGACGCGGCGACGATCGGTTCACGTCCAAATCAATGATCGAGACCGAGCAGCGGCTCAAGCACGCCACCGCCACGCTCGACGCGCGTCGTAATCACGCTGTCGCCGACCGTCACCGCGAACGGGCGCTGGCCGGCGCGTCAGCGCGCGGCCTTGACCTTTCCGCCGAGCAACGCGGCGCGCTCGAGCATGTCACCAGCGCGCGCGGAGTCAGCAATGTCATCGGCTATGCTGGGACCGGCAAGAGCGCGATGCTCGGCGTTGCCCGCGAGGCATGGGAAGCGGCTGGCTATCAGGTACAGGGTGCCGCGCTGTCGGGCATTGCGGCGGAGGGTCTCGAGCATGGCTCCGGTATCGCATCGCGCACGCTCGCGAGCCTTGAACATCAATGGGCCAATGATCGGGAGCGTCTAACCGACAAGCATGTCCTCGTCATCGACGAGGCGGGGATGGTGGGGACGCGCCAGCTCGAACGCGTCGTGTCCGAAGCGGAGCGTCAGGGCGCCAAGGTCGTCCTGGTCGGCGATCCGCAGCAGCTTCAGGCGATCGAAGCGGGTGCCGCGTTCCGCGCTGCAGCCGAACGTCACGGCGCTGTCGAGATCATGGACATCCGCCGCCAGCAGGAGGACTGGCAGCGCGAAGCAACGCGTGAGCTTGCGAACGGGCGCACGGGCCAGGCGATCGGTCGCTATGCGGAGGCTGGATTTGTGCATACGGCCGAAACCCGCGAGGCGGCGCGCGCCGGGCTGGTCGATGCCTGGGATCGTGATCGCCGGCACTATCCGGATGCTAGCCGGATCATCCTGACCCACACCAATGACGAGGTGCGGGCGCTCAATGAGGAAGTGCGCGACCGGCTGAAGGCGAACGGCGCGCTCGGGGCCGAGGTTGCTATCACCGTCGAACGCGGCGAGCGGATGTTCGCCGAGAACGACCGCGTCATGTTCCTCAGGAACGAGCGGAGCATCGGCGTGAAGAATGGCTCGCTCGGCACGGTGCAGAATGTCGACCGCATGCGCATGGCGGTGATGCTCGACGACGGACGTAGCATCGCCTTCGACCTGAAGGACTATGCCCATGTCGATCATGGTTATGCCGCGACGATCCACAAGGCGCAGGGCATGACCGTCGACCGCGTGCAGGTGCTCGCGACGCCGGGGGTAGACAGCCACTCGACTTACGTCGCGCTGTCCAGGCATCGCGAGCAGGTCGATCTATATTACGGCCGCGACGATTTTGCGACCCGGAACAGGCTCGTGCGCGCTGCCTCGCGCGAGCGCGGCAAGGACATGGCGAGCGACTATCGGGCACCGACACCCGCGAAGTCGACCGAGCCCAAGCGCGGCATGTTCCACGGGCTGAAACTTTCCATCGCGCGCGAGACGCCCGCCGCGGTGACAACCGAACGGCGGCGCCCAGTCAAGCTTGCGGAGGTCCGCGTGAGCGCCCGGTTGCTCGATGCCGAGCCGTCGCGTTCGCCGCTCGACAAGGCCGTTGAGCGATTCGCGGGCATCACGAAGCAGATCGTCGATGTCCGGCGCGCTGGCGGGAAGGAACTGCCGCACGAACTCGATGCCTATCGCACGGCCCGGCGGGAACTCGATGCGCTGCGTCCCGGCGCCGCGAACGATCTGCGTGAGGCTTTCGGAAAGAGCTACCAGCTGACGAAGGACGCGGCGGAGGGTCGGACTGATGGCGCGATGGCGGCGATGGATCGCCAGGACGCGGCACGCGCTGCCGAGCGAGCAGCGGCCGAACGCACTACGCGCGATCGCGTCAGGCTTGCCGCCGATACCGAGAAGCAGGCCGATCTGTTCGTTGCGACCTGGAAGAAGGAGAGCGCGCGCGTGAAGGACGCCCCGACCTATGCGGCGCGCGACGCGGCGCGTGCCAATCTGAGCGACATGGCGAAGAGCCTTCACCGCGACCCGCAGCTCGAGTCGCTGCTTCAGAACCGGCGTGCGCAGCTCGGGCTGGACGTTATGAGCACGAAAACGCTGTCTCAGGATCTCCAGCTAAGTCTAGGCCGTGGACGCGGCATGGGCATAGGGATGTAGGCTGCATCCATGACCCAGAAACCAGCTCGCACAGCCCGGCAGCCCGCCGATGCCGCCACCGCCTTCGAGGATCTGCGCCGCGAGATATCGCTTCAGCGCACCGCGATCGAAGGCCTGACCTCGGCCAAGGACAAGCTCCCCGATTACTCGCCAACGCTGCGCGACATGGAAACGCGGCTCGGCCAGTTGGAAAAGCACGTAGAAAGCATCAACGAACACCCGGCGATGCTGCTCACGCCGCTGACGATTGCTACGGAAATGCACGAAGGATTGATCACCTACCGAGCTGATGACCGCAAGATCCTCGTGGAGGCGTGCGACGCGCTGGCGCGCTCGCTCGGCCGGGTCGAGGGCATGATCAAGCAGAAGCGCTCGAACGACCAACAGAACTGGTGGGTGACATGGGCGGGCACGGGCGGATTGATGTTTGGTGCGTTCTTGACGCTCATCGGCGTGGCGGTTTGGACCTAAAATGACAGTACCGTGTCTCGGCGGCAATGCGCCCGATCTTGGTCGTTCGGACGAGCTAAACCAATCCCAAAAGCTGCCGCATAAGGCGAACCGTGAGATCGCGGTGTTTCCACCAAAGTGGGTCGCGCCACGCGTATAAAGATGACCATCGGCACCGAAGATGGCGAGCAAGGTGCTTCGCGCAGCCGGACACAAAATCTCATTTGCCGAGCATGGCAACGGGTCGGCTAGCTTCTCTACCGGCCAGCCATGATCCAATGCGCCGGATCGCCTCCTCGATCAGGTCGGTGGAAACAGCGAAGCTGAGGCGTATGAAGCCGTTGCCATCGACCGGATCGAAATCCAGTCCGGGAGCTATGGCAACGCCGGTATCGCGCAACAACGCTTCGCAGAAGGCAAGGCTGTCATCCGTCAGGTGGCTGACGTCGGCATAGATATAAAAGGCGCCGTCGGGAGGTGCGATACGCCGGAGACCCATTTTGGGAAGGGCTTCGAGCAGGAGTTCGCGATTGCGCGCATAGGTTTCGATATGACTTTCGAGTTCCTCGCGGCAGTCAAAGGCGATCAGGCCGGCGTGCTGGGCGAGCGAGGGCGGGGTCAGGAAGAGATTCCCCATTCGGGCGCGGGCGGCGTCGATCAGCCTCTGCGGAACGACAAGCCAGCCAAGCCGCCAACCCGCCATGCTGAAATATTTGGAGAAGCTGTTGACGACCAGCGCGTCTGGCGCGTGCTTCAGCATGGTTTCGGCGGGCAGCGTATAGCTCAATCCATGATAGATTTCGTCGGAGACGAGCGCGATGCCGCGGCGCTTGCAAACCTCGGCGAGAGCCCGGAGCTCCTCCGGCGGGATGATCGTGCCCGTGGGGTTGGCCGGGCTGGCCACGATCAGCCCGTCCGGGACGGGCTCCATGCGCTCGACAGCCTCGGCGGTGATCTGGAACCGTTCGGTTTCGCCGCAGGCGAGTTCCACCGGCTCGAGATGAAGCGCTTTCAGCGTGTTTCTGTAGGCAACATAGCCGGGTCTCGCCAGCGCGACGCGCGCGCCCGGGGAAAACAGGCAGGAAAGGGCAAGCACCAGCGCCGGGGAAGCGCCGCAGGTGAGAATGACCTGTTCCGGATTGACCGCTACCCCGTAGGCTTCGTCATAATGTGCCGCGATCCGCGCTTTCAGTCCCGGACTTTCCCAGTAGCCCATGCCGTCGGTATCGAGGATATCGTGCGCCGCCCTGATTGCCGCCGCCGGGGCGCCAGTCGAGGGTTGGCCGAACTCCATGTGGATCACTGACCGTCCTTCGGCCCGCAACTGATGCGCGAGCCGGCTGACGGCAATGGTATGAAAGGGGTCGATCTCGATCGGCATGGGAAACTTGCTCCATTTTTATATCCACCGAATGCCTAGTGTCGGTGTCCGTCTCTTGTCCGGATTTCAGGTCAGACGCCTGCTGTCCGATTGCGGTCAGAGCGAAAGCAACTTCGATACAGGCTCGACTTAACTTGGGAATATGCTCGTCATCGCGCAGCTATGACGATGATCTCGACCTCGTATTCAGGCGTCGCGAGCCTGGCTTCGCCGGTCGCGCGGGCGGGGGCATCCTTTCCGTCGATCCATTTGTCCCAGACCGCATTCATTTCGGCGAAGTCCGCCATGTCCGCGAGCCAGATCGTCGCTGACAGGATCTTTGCCTTTTCCGAGCCGGCTTCGGCGAGCAGCGCCTCGATCTGGCCGAGGATCGCCTGCGTCTGGCTGGTTACGCTTTCGCCCGGAGCGCCGACCTGACCTGCAAGATAAACGGTGTCGCCATGGACGACGGCCTGGCTCATGCGCACGCCGGACTGGATGCGAGTGATCGTCATGTTTTTCCTTTCATTTGGTGATGGCAAACTCAGCGCACGCCATAACGTGCGATGGAAAGATCTTCAGCCTCGATGTCGGGCGCGCGGCCGCTGACCAGATCGGCGATCAGCCGGCCCGACCCGCACGCCATCGTCCAGCCCAAGGTTCCGTGACCGGTATTGAGGAAGAGATTGTCATAGGGCGTCGCCCCGATGACGGGCGTACCGTCGGGCGTCATCGGCCGCAGCCCCGACCAGTAGCTGGCGGCGTCGATGTCGCCGGCGCCCGCGAAGAGGTCGGTGAGCGAGTGGACGAGCGTGGCGCGTCGGCGCTCGGGGAGCATGTTGTTATATCCCGAAATTTCCGCCATCCCGCCGACGCGAATGCGCTCGCCGAGCCGCGTGATCGCGATCTTGTAGCTTTCATCCATCAACGTCGATTCGGGCGCGCGGGCCGCGTCGACGATCGGGACGGTGATCGAATAGCCCTTAACCGGATAGACGGGTAGCTTGAGTCCCAGCGGCCGCAGCATCGCTGCCGAATGGCTGCCGATCGCCAGGACATAGCGGTCGGCGGTAATCCGGCCGCGATCGGTTCCGACGCCGACGATGCGCGCGCCGTCGATTGGCAGTGACCGGATCGCTTCACCATAGCGGAATTGAACGCCGCGTTCGGCGGCCATCGCGGCGAGCGCGCAGGTGAATTTGAAGCAGTCGCCGGTCTCGTCGCCGGGAAGACGGAGACCCCCGACGATCTTCTCGCGCGCCCCGGCAAGCCCAGGCTCCACCGTGATGCAGCCTTCGCGGTCTAGCACTTCGAACGGAACGCCGCCGGCACGAAGCACGGCAATATCCTTTGCGGTCCCGTCGAGCTGCTTCTGCGTCCGGAACAGCTGCAGTGTGCCCTGCATCCGCTCGTCATAGGCGATACCGGTATCGGCGCGTAGCGCAATGAGCCGGTCGCGGCTATATTCTGCGAGGCGCACCATGCGTGCCTTGTTGATCGCATAGCGCGCGCCCGTGCAGTTGCGCAGCATCGCGAACAGCCAGCCGAGCATCTCGCGATCGATCGCCGGCTGGAGGATCAGCGGCGCATGCCGCATCATCAGCCACCGGATCGCCTTTTGCGGAATGCCGGGCGCCGCCCATGGCGAAGCGTAACCCGGAGAAATCTCGCCTGCGTTGGCAAAGCTTGTCTCGAGTGCGGGTCCGGGCTGGCGGTCGATCACGACGACCTCATGCCCGGCCTCGGCGAGATACCAGGCGGACGTAACGCCGATGACGCCGCTGCCAAGGACAGCGACCTTCATGCTTCCTCTTTCCGTGTCATCAGGTGGCTTGCATTCGGCCCTTGCGGGTGGGTGAGATTAGAAGTGGGGTGCGGATACCGGACATATGCACATCATCCGATCGCCGCATCTACATTTCGCGCCACCAGCGGCAACGGCAATCCGCCCGGCTTCAACACCAGGTCGTGAAAGTCGCGGATGTCGAAGCGGTCACCCAGCGCCGCTTTCATCCGCTCACGCTGATCGAGGAGGAAGGTGTCACCAAGCTTGTAGGCGAGCGACTGCCCCGGGATGCCGCAGGAGTAGCGGAGCGTTTCGGATTCGATTTCGCGCTCCGACATGAAGCTATGGTCCCGCATATATTCGCGAGCCTGCTCGAGGGACCAGCCCAGCGCATTCATCCCGGTGTCGACCACCAGCCGGCATGTCAGAAACGCATCCATCATCAGCCGCCCGAATTTCTCCGCAGGCTCCTCATACATCCCGAGTTCGCCGGCGAGCGTGGCCGCATATTCGGCCCAGCCTTCGTTGAACGAGGAGAAGCTCGACTTCTTGCGCAGTTCATGAAGCTCGTCATTCTCGTTCTGCGAGGCGATGTGGAAATGGTGTCCGGGGACGAGTTCGTGATAGGTGAGCGCGCCGATGTTGAGCAGCGGAGCCTGCGACAGGTTGACGGCATTGAACAGGTAGCGCCCGTCGGGCTGGTGCGGCGACGGCATCGAATAATAGCCGAATGTCATCGAGCCGGTCAGCTCGGGTGCGAGAGGCCGAACGCCATAAGCCGCTCTGGGTTTGAACCGGAACACCGTTTCGATCTTCGGCGCCATCCGGTCGATGTACCGCTGGAAGACGTCCGCGATGCCTTCGGGCGTTTCCGCCCGCCACTTCGGATTGGTCGTCAACACTTCGAGATAGGCCTGGGGATCGCCCTCGAACGCCATCTCGTCCAGCAGCGCCTGCATCCGGGTCCTGACCTCGCGCATGCGTTCATGCCCGCGTGCGTGGACTTCCTCGGGCGTAAGCTCGAGCGTGGTGTGCAAATGCACCAGCTCGGCATAGACTTCGGCGCCGCCCGGATACTGGCTTAGTCCGACGGTATCGAGCGCGTTGGCCGCATAGGCGGGATCCTCGAGATAAGCGATGAGCGAGTCGAATGCGGGCAGCACCGCCGTATCGAGCGCGGCCTGCAGGTGCGCAGCGAAATCATCCGAGCCGGGGCCGCTCACGCGGTCGGGGGACATCGCCAGGTCGTTGATTGCGGCGGCCCGCGCATTCCGCATCAGCGGACCGCAGTGCTCGAGCTGCGCCTTCGGGATGAAAATGCCGCGCTCGGCCTGGCCGCGCGTGCGTTCCTCCATTTGCGACACCAGCCGCCCATAATCATGGACCAGCGCGAGATAGCGATGCTGATCGCCGCGCGATTTCACTTCGAGGGCGGAGAAGATAGATTTCAGGGTGTTGAGCAGATATCCGCCGCCATAAACCGTCGGCAGGAAGGCGACCGGGAAGGAGGCGTCGATTATCAGCCAATACCAGTCGCTGCAGCGCGACCAGAGCTTCGCCTGCCCGCGCGCGATCTCGAATGTCAGGCCGAGGTCGCCGGGCAGGGCCGCTGCATCGACCGCGTCCGCCCGTCTGAGCAGGTCGCTTCCAAGCTTCGCGACGCGGACGGCCTCGTCATATCCCAGATCGGGCAAGCGCGTCGGCATGATGCCTTGTGCGAGCACCGCGAAGGGTGATCTGCCGCGCTCGGTGGTGACTTCGTCGATCACCTTGAGAGCGAGGTTCATGTTGCGCGTATCGAATTGCATAGCTGATCCGTTCATTTGGCAATGCGTCATGCTTTGTGACGACCGACGGCATTCATTGTGGCTTGGCAAGGAGGCCCCGATGCATGGTGGTGCCGAGCCTCTCAGGGCATATCCTCGTCGAGATATCGCACTCGCAGATGGCGCTCGAGCGCAGATGCCGACAAGGGCGCGCCGGTCGCCTCGGTAACCAGCTCGTGGAACGACATCTGGCTGGCCTTGGCGTGGATACGCGGGCCGACCCACGCGCGATACGGAGCGAAGTCGCCTTCGGCCAGACGTGCGAGGACGGCCGGATCGTCCTTCACCGCCTGCTCGAAAAGCTGGGCCGCGAGGCTCACGCCGAGCGCATAATTCGGGAAATAGCCGAATAGGCCGACAGCCCAATGCATGTCCTGGAGGCAGCCCGTCGCGTGATCGGGAGGCCGGCGTCCGAACATCGCCTCGGACATCTCGGACCAGGCGGCGGGCAGGTCCGCGACCTTGAGATCGTCACGCAGCAGGGCCTGCTCGATGCGATACCGGAGGATGATGTGAAGGGGGTACGAAATCTCGTCGGCCTCGACGCGGATGAATCCGCTTCCCACGCGCCGATAGGTGTTGAGAAGGTTGGAAGCGGTCCAGCAATCGGGATTGCCGCCGAAGGCTGCCTGGCACTGCGGAGCGAGCCACGACAGGAACTCACGGCTACGGCCCGCCTGCATCTCGACCATCGTCGACTGGCTCTCATGGGCGGTCGCCCCGCGCGCCTGCCCGACCGGCGTGAAGGCATGTTCCCGCGGCAGTCCCGCTTCGTACAGGGAATGGCCCGCCTCGTGCAGCGTCGCGAGAATCGCGTAGCGCACATTGTCTGCGTCGAACCGCGTGGTGATACGGTTGTCGCCCGGCGATCCCGCCAGCGCAAAGGGGTGCGGAGCCGCGTCGATGCGGACATGCGCAAGATCGTGCCCGACGGCCTCGACCAGCTTGTAGGAAAGTTCGCGCTGCCGGTCGGCTGAAAAATCGCCCTCGAAAGAGATCGGGTCCGGCCAGCTTTTCTGGCGCTCGATGACGTCGGCGAGAAGCGGCGGGAGAAAGTGCTCCAGATCCGTGAAGATGGGATCGACGATCTGCGTGCTCAGGCCCGGATCGAACTCGTCCATCAGCGCGTCGAAGGGGCTGAGGCCCAAAGCTTCTCCCTTCGCCTGCGCTACCTCGCGGTAGATCGGCATGAGCTGTGCGAAGGCCGCGCCGAACGGTGCGAAATCATTTGCCTGCTTGGCCGCGAGCCAGATCGGCTGGATGGCAGAAACCCGGCGCGACTTTTCGAGCATCAGCTCCTTGGGAACCGCGGTGCTGTGACGCCAGATTCGCCGCATCTCGCCGAGATTGGTGCGCTCGACCGGCTCCAGCGCGCCTGCCGCCGCGGCCGCGGTCTCGAGCAGCTCTTCTGTTTCGGGCGAGGCGATGAGGTCGGCGCAGGTCGCGTCGATCGCCGCCATTTGCTCGCTTCGGCTCCATGCTGCTCCGGGCGGCATATGTGTCTGGCTGTCCCAGAACAGGGTCGCGCGGGCGGCGCCCAGCCGGCCGACCGTTCCAAATCGCTCTCCGAGCGCCGTATAGGCCCGGTTGTCATTCGGAATGTCCATAAGCTCTCCACGCACTCCTATCGAGTCCGACGCGCATCGTCCATGCATATCTGTATGCTATGGGGCGAGAATGCAAGATTTTTAACCGGAGAGTTTGATTAGGATTTGCAAAATACTAGCGATTTTCTGCATATTAAAATGCAATAATGCATGTTGACATGACGGGTGCCGTTTGAAATTCTTGTCCAAGCGCGACGACCGCCGACGTGATGCGGTCGCCGCCCGAACAGGAGGCCTTACGTGACGCTGCTGCTGACAAATGCCCGCATCTTCGACGGCGTGAACGAGGAATGCGCCGAAGGCATGTCTGTCCTGATCGACGGCAGTCATATTCGCGAAGTCTCCGAAAAGGAAATCCGTGCACCGGATGCCCAAGCTATCGACGTCGGCGGAAAAACACTGATGCCCGGACTCATCGATCTTCACACCCATGCCTACACCGCCGATGTCGACCTGACGCAGCTCGAAAAGGTCGGGACGCCCTATAATGCCCTTCATGCCGGGCGCATGCTGCGCCACGGCCTCCATTGCGGCTTCACGACGATGCGCGATATCGGCGGGGGCGACTGGAGTTTGGCCAAGGCTCTCAAAGACAAGATCATCGAGGGGCCGCGCTTCTTTTATGCCGGCAAAATCCTCTCGATGACGGGAGGGCACGGCGATTTTCGGGACATGCACGATAGCGAGCATGAATTCGGAGCCTGCTCATGCAGCGTGGTCGGCACGATGAGCGTGATCGCCGACGGCATCGATGGGTGCATCAAGGCGGCGCGCGAAGAGCTTCGGCGCGGCGCCCATTGCATCAAGATCATGGGGTCGGGCGGCGTGACCTCGCCCCTCGATCCCATCTGGATGAACCAATACCGCGACGACGAGATACGGGCCATCGTTCGCGAATGCGAGGAGCGACGGACCTATGTCTCGTCGCATTGTCACCCGGCGAGCGGCGTCCGCCGCTCGGTGGAGGCCGGCGTCAGGGTGATCGAGCATGGCACGTTGATGGATGCCGAAACGGCCGCATTCGTCGCTGGGAAGGGTGCCTATGTCGTACCCACGCTGGCGATCATCTTCGCCCTCATGGAAGGGGGGAGCGCCATGGGAATTTCGCCCGTCGTCATGGACAAGCTCAAGGTCGCCCATAAGTCGGCTATCGAGGGACTCGATCATATGCGGTCGGCCAATGTGAAGCTTGGTCTTGGCACCGATTTGCTCGGCGAACTCTATGATCAGCAATGCCGCGAATTCACCCTGCGGCGCGAAGTGTTCGAGCCGATCGAAATCCTTCGCCAGGCGACGTCGATGGGCGCGGAAATCCTGATGCACGAAGGGCGACTGGGCTGCGTCAAGCCCGACGCATTCGCCGATCTCATCGTCGTCGATGGCGATCCGCTCAAGGACATCGGCTTGCTGTCGCAAAATGGCGAGCGCCTCGACCTCATCATTCGCGACGGCGAGATCATCAAGAATCGGCTGTAGGGCCGGGCGCCGCGCCGCCTGGCGCGCGGTGAGCGCTTAAAGGATCGCCCGGGAAGCTTTGCGGGCGATCATCATCGGCTCAGTCGATCAAGGGCTTGAGCCCAGGATCGCCGACCGCGAGCGCGCGCTTGAAGGCGGGGCGCTCGGCTATCTTCGCCAGATAGGCCTTCAGCTTCGGATAGGCGGCGATTTCGCGTGGCACGAACAGCCGCATCGTGGTCAAGGGGAATGCCATGATGATGTCGGCTGCGGTAAATTCATCCCCCGCAAAATAGGGTGCTTCCGACAAACGCTGCTCGACGAGGCCGAAGGCGCGATTGCCGCGTCCGCGCAAGGCCTCGGCGATATCGGGGTTCGCAGGCTCGATTGCCGGGATGATCATTTCGACCATAAGCGCCGACATCAGCGAGGAATTGGCGAAATGAAGCCAGAACAGATAGTCCGGATAGGCCGCGTCCGACGGTGCCAGGGCAAGGCGGCCGCGACCCAGGCGGTGGATGATATATTCGATGATCGCGCCGGACTCGCCGAGAACCAGGGCGTCATGCGTGATGACGGGCGCCGTACCGAAGGGCGTCAGCGCCTTGTAGGCGGCGGGCGCCGCCCCGGTTGCCGGATCGCGATCATATTTCTGAAGGACATAGTCGATCCCCAATTCCTCGCAGAGCCAGATGATACGGTCCGACTGGGAGATGCCCAGATGATGGATTGTCAGCATCGTCAGCTCCTGCTTCCCGTCGGCGCTTCTTGAACCACCTCCAACAACAGGGCCTCGACATAAGGCGCGAAGGAGCGCCAGACCTCGAGATGGAAACTCTCGGGGCCGGTCCGCCACACGATGATTTCGGCCTTGTGGAACAGGGTCCGCGCACAGGTGCCGACGGGAAAGGCGCTAGTCGCCAGATCCAGCGGGCAACCGCTCGCCAGCCATATCTCCGCCTCCGGGCCGTCGAGCGTGATCGCGACCTGCCGGTGACTGACATCGACAAAGGCTCCGCCGAGAGCGGACAACCGCTTGCCGGCCTCAGACATGATCGATGCCGCTGTTCCAGTCGCCAGGACCAGCCATTCGTCGGGTCCCAGCCATAGCGCATCGAGCCCGTCGCCCGATGCCGAGCGGCAGGCTGTACGCGGGAGCGAGAGCTCGAGGACCGCCGAGGCCTTCTCGATCGCCCCCTCGCGGCAGCGCAAAATGTGGCGCGACAGGGTATCTGAATGCACGACCGGGCCGCGCTGGTCGTTTCGGTCAGTCATTGAGACGGCCCCCTTCGGGATCGACGAAAACAGTCCCGGTCACCTTCACCGCGATGTTGCCATCCGGCATCGGCACCATAAGCGGCTGATCCTCGAGGGCCCGGCCGTCCTTGATCATCGCGAGTGCGATCGAGCGGCCGAGCGACGCGCTATAGTAGGACGATGTCACATGGCCCAGCGACGGCCCGCCGGCCGGCGCCATGAGCTGTGCGCCCTCTTCAAGCACGATCGACGGATCGGTCGTGAAGAGGCCGACAAGTTGCTTGCGGCCCTTTGCGAGGAGCGCGGGCCGTTCAAGAGAGCGTTTGCCGACGAAATCGGGCTTCGCCTTGCCGATGGCCCAGCCAAGCCCGACGTCTTGCGGAATGACCGTGCCGTCGGTCTCCTGTCCGACGATGATATAGCCTTTTTCGGCGCGCAATATGTGCATCGCCTCGGTGCCATAAGCGGTGAGGCCGAGCGTCTGACCCCGAGCCCAGATCGCCTCCCAGACCTGTCGCGCCCGACCCGAGGGGATGTTGATCTCGAAGCCGAGTTCGCCGGTGAAGCTGACCCGCATCAGCCGGGTCGGTACGCCGCAGATTTCGGCATCGCCAACGCTCATATGGGGAAAGGCGGCAGCCGAGATGTCGAGTTGCTCGACCAACGGCGCCAGCAGCTCGCGGGCGCGAGGGCCCTGGATCGCGATCACCGACCATTGCTCGGTCGTCGACGTCAGCCAGACGTCGAGATCGGGCCATTCGGTCTGGAGATAATCCTCCATGAGGCCGAGGACCCGCGCCGCTCCGCCGGTCGTCGTGGTGACGTGGAAGCGATCGCTCGCAAGCCGGGCGATGACGCCGTCATCGAGGATGAAGCCGTCTTCGCGCAGCAGCACGCCGTAGCGGCATCGTCCGACGCCGAGTTTTTTCCAGGCGTTGACGTAAAAACGCTCAAGGAACTCGGCCGCATCGGTCCCGACGACCTCGATCTTGCCGAGCGTCGAGGCGTCGAAAATGCCGACCGCGCTGCGGACCGCCAGGCACTCGCGGTCGACCGCTTGACGCATGGTCTCTCCAGCACGCGGAAAGTAGCGGGCGCGCTTCCATTGCCCGACGTCTTCGAAGGCCGCGCCTTTCGCTTCCGCCCAGCCATGGATCGGGGTGCGCCGCACGGGATCGAAAAGTTCGCCGCGCGCACTCCCCGCCAGCGTACCGAAGGTGACCGGCGTATAGGGCGGTCGGAAGGTGGTGAAGCCGACGGCTTCGACCGCTCGCCCGGTGCTGGCGGCGACGATCCCGAGCGAGTTGATATTCGACAGCTTGCCCTGATCGGTGGCCATGCCGGTGGTCGTGTAGCGCTTGACGTGCTCGATCGAGCGGAACCCCTCGCGGGTCGCAAGGGCGAGGTCCCGCGCTGTCACGTCGTTCTGCCAATCCACGAAAGCCTTGGCGCGCAAAGGGTTCCTGCCGTGCGGGAGCGCGCCGATGACGCCGCCCTTGCCGATGGACTGGCGCACGTCTGCTCGCGGCGGCAGCGGGGCTGCCACGATTTTGCCGCCGCTCGTCTTGGCGGCGTCTATTCCCGCCCACCAGCCGTCTTTCAACGCGTCTGCCAGTTCGAGGCGCCCGCTTGCGGCGCCGACCGTTCGTTCGTCCTCGACCGAGCCTGACGGCACATAGGCCTGGACGTCCGCGCTCCACGTCATTTGCCCGCGCGACTGCGAGGCGAGGTGAATGGTCGGCGTGAAGCCGCCGCACATCAGAACGGCATCGCAGGCAAGGCGTTCGCGGCGACCGCCGGCGACGATATCTATCGCATTCACGCGCAACCTGCCTCGCGTTCCCTCGATGCGGGCGTCGCGGATGATGCGGAAGGGGGCACCCGAAACGGCTGCGCCAGGCCTTACGTCGACCAGCACCGTAGCCCGCCCGGCGCTCGTCAGCTCCCGGGCGACGCGATATCCTGCGTCATGCGCCGTCACCACCACCGGGCGGGCGCCGACGGCGACACCGTAGAGCTGGAGATAGGTACGCGCCGCGTCGGCGAGCATGATCCCCGGACGATCATTGTCGGGAAAGACGAGGGGGCGTTCGATCGCGCCGGTCGCCAGTATGACGCGTGCCGCCCGAACCTGCCAGAGCCGCTCGCGGACAGGAGCGACACCATCCTCGACATGGTCGCCGAGGCGCTCCGCGAGGCCGATCATATTGTGGGGATAATAGCCGAACGCCGTCGTGCGCGGGAGCAACCGGACATTGGGAAGCGCGGCGAGCCTCGCGAGTGTCCCGGTCGCCCAGTCGCGGGCGTCCCCGCCATCTATGAGGGCGTCGCTTGTAGCGAGAAGCGATCCACCCATGCGCGGACGATCGTCGCAGAGGATCACGCGCCCGCCTCCGGCGGCGGCGGCCGATGCGGCCGCGAGCCCGGCCGGACCCGCGCCGACGACAAGCACCTCGCAGTGCGCGTAACGCTGCGCGTAGCGATCGGGATCGGGTGCATCGGGCGCCACGCCGAGCCCGGCCACGGCGCGAATGCGCGGTTCGTAGACCGCGTCCCATGCGCGCCGCGGCCACATGAAGGTCTTGTAGTAGAAGCCGGCGGGCAGGAAGCGGCTGAGGCGATCGTTGATGCTCCAGCGATCGTGCTCGAGACTGGGATTACGGTTCTGGCTGTACGCGACGAGCCCGTCGACCAGTTCGACCTGCGTCGCCGGGAGATTGGGTGTGATCCGCCCCCGACCGCGAACGATCTTGACCAGGGCATTCGGTTCGTCGGCCCAGGCCCCCAGTATCCCGCGCGGCCGGTGATATTTGAACGAACGTCCCACGAGGTGAACATCATTGGCGAGCAGCGCGGAGGCGAGCGTGTCGCCCGCAAAGCCTTCGTAAATGCGGTCGTCGAAATGGAAGCGCAGCGGACGGCTGCTATCGACGAGGCCGTGCCCGGCCAGACGGTATTTCTGGGTCATAACGCACCGGTCTCCGGCAGAGGGTCGCCCACGCGGTAACTTGCCAGAATCAGATCGGTGCGCGTGTCGCGGAGGATGTTGAAGAAGCGTGCGCAACCATGCGAATGGCGCCAGCGCTCGCGATGAGGGCCGCGAATATTGTCGCGGCCATAGAGAAACGAACCCCATTGCTCGTCATCGAGAGCCGCAGGCACCGGCGGCCGGGCAATGTGCGCTTGCCCTCCGTAGCTGAATTCGATTTCGGGGCGGTCGCCGCAATAGGGGCAGGGGATGAGAAGCATGGCTGGTCTCAGTGCGCCACCGCGGCCGCGGCCGCTTCGTCGATCATATAGCCGTCGCGGAAGCGTTCGATCGTGAAGGGCGCATTGAGCGCGTGAGGCGCATCGGTCGCCATCGTGTGCGCCAGCAAATGCGCCGCGCCCGGCGTCGCCTTGAACCCTCCTGTTCCCCAGCCGCAATTGACATAGAGGCCGGGAACGGACGTCTTTGCAATGATCGGCGATCGGTCGGGCGTGACGTCGACGATCCCGCCCCAGTTACGCAACATCCGCATTCTGCGGAATTGCGGGAATATCTCGCAAATCGCCTCCAGCGTATGCTGCGCGATGTGAAGCCCCCCGCGCTGGGTGTAGCTCGTATACACGTCGGTGCCCGCGCCGATCACCAGTTCGCCCTTGTCGGATTGGCTGATATAGGCGTGGATCGTGTTCGACATGACCACGCAGGGGAGGACCGGCTTCACAGGCTCCGACACCAACGCCTGCAACGGGAAGCTCTCGAGCGGCAACCGCAGGCCTGCCATGCCCATCACGACGCTGCTGTTGCCGGCCGCGGACACGCCGACCTTCGCCGCCCGGATCGGGCCGCGGGACGTCTGGACCCCGATCACCCGCCCCGAACGGTCGCGGTCGATCCCCGTCACTTCGCAATTCTCGATGATGTCGACGCCCATCGCGTCGGCCGCCCGGGCGTACCCCCAGGCCACGGCATCATGGCGAGCGGTGCCGCCGCGGCGTTGCAGCGCGGCACCAATTATCGGGTAGCGCATGCCGGGATCGATGTTGAGCGGCGGGCAATAGGCCTTGGCCTGCTCGGGCGTCAGCCACTCGTTGTCGACACCGTTCAAGCGATTGGCGTGGATGTGACGCCGGAACACCTGCTCGTCATGGACCGTGTGAGCCAGCATCATCACGCCGCGCCGCGAATACATGACGTTGTAGTTCAGTTCCTCGCTCAGCGTGCCCCACTTCTTGACCGCATGATCATAGAGCGAAGAGCTCTCGTCGAAGAGGTAGTTCGAGCGGATGATCGTCGTGTTGCGGCCGGTGTTCCCGCCGCCGATCCAGCCCTTTTCCAGCACGGCAATGTTGGTGAGTCCGTAGTCGCGAGCGAGATAGAAGGCGGCGCCGAGGCCATGGCCGCCGCCGCCGATGACAATGGCGTCATAATGCGATTTGGGCGCCGCGGCGCGCCACTGCTCGCGCCATCCCGAGTGATTGCGCAGTCCCTGGCGAATAAGCGAGAATAGCGAGTAACGCTGCATGTCAGTCAGGCACCGGAACGGTGTGGTTGAGGACAAGGCGGCCGCCATCGGCGTAGAGAATCTGGCCGGTCATATAGGAGGAATCCTTGCCGGCCAGAAACGCGGCGATGCCGGCAATCTCTTCGACGTCGCCGACGCGGCCGAGCGGCGTTCGGGAGAGCACGGCACGCAGCGCGTCGGCATCGCGCAGAAGCGTGTTCCGAGCCAGATCGGTGGCGATGGTCCCGGGACCGATCCCGTTCACGCGAATGCCGGACGCGGCGAGCGCCAGCGCCATCGCGCGGGTCATCTGGTTTATCCCGCCTTTCGACACGGCGTAGGCGAGTTGATCGCCGATCGCGACCACCGCGTTGATCGAACTCATATTGATGATCGAACCCCGAATGCCATAAGCGATCATCTCGCGGGCGACCGGCTGACTCATGAGAAAGACGGACTTGAGATTGACGCCGAGCACGCGGTCGAAATCGGCCTCCGCCAATTCGAGGAACGGGGCCTTGTGGACGATGCCGGCGACATTGATGAGCACATGGGCAGGTCCGCCCCATTCGAAGATGTCCGCCAGGCATCTTTTGATGTCTTGCGCGCCTGATACGTCGAGCCCGTAGCCCCGTACATCTGCACCGCTTGCGTCGAGCCGGGCAGCTTCCGCCTCGACCTTCGCGACGTTGATATCGCACATCGCGACCTGATATCCATCATCGAGGAAGCGCGATGCGCAGGCGAGACCGATTCCCCGGGCGGCGCCGGTGACTATGACCAGCGGTTTGACGTGCTCGCTCATACCGCCTCCGCTGCTCCGGAACGACGCGGATCGGCGCAGGCGCTGGCGACGCCGCCGGGCGAAATATGGATGCCCTCGTAGCTGCCGGCATGGCAGCTCCACGGGCTCGTCAATTCGAAGTGCAGGCCCCGCGCTGCGGCCGCTGCATGTATCGCGGGCGTCCCGCAATCGAGCTCGATCGCGACGCTGTTCGCTGTGCTCCCACCATAGATCGGCCCGCCGATCCGCGGCCGGTGCACCGATGTCTCGATATCCATACCGAAATCGAGGATGTTCAGCGCGTTGGTCACACAATTCTGGATCAACGCCACGCTCGGCGATCCGGCCGCAAGCACGGGGTTGCCGTTCGAACCGAAGATGATGTGCGGCGCGACGTAGCAGGTCGCGCGGTCGCCGGGTTTCGGCATGTTGCGTGCGAAGTGAGCGGCGCCGGACCACAGGCTCATCCCGTCGACCATCAGTCCGTTCATCCACGGCAGCGACATGACCGAGTGGAGGACGGTCGCGACATTGCCGTCGCGATCGACCACCGTCAGATGGTTCGAGCCGGGGTAAGGGGAGCGCGCCGGATCGACCGGCACGGGGTCGCGCATCTTCATGAGCTCGAAGCGCATCGCCGCATAATCCTTGGACAGGATCGTCTCGAGCGGCGTCGGCCAGCTGTTGGGGTCGCCTTGTGCGGCCCCGTCGAGCGGGACCTCGAGGCAGAAGCGCGACAGCCAGTACAGGCTGTCCGCGCTGTCGGTGGGCATGCCCCATTCAGCGAGCGGGATCTGCTCGATCAGGTTGAGGATTTCGATGATGTGGGTGCCGCCATTGTCGGGCGGCGGCGAACCGGCGATCCTGTGCCCGCGATAGCTTCCCCAGGCGGGCTCCATCCAGCGCGGCGCGAAGCGATCGAAATCCTCCATCGTCAGCACGCCGCCGGCGGCACGAACGGTTTCGACGACCTTTTCGGTAAAGCGCGACCGGTAGAAATAATCGACCCCGCCGGTTGCCATCTTCTCGAGCGTATCGGCGAGCCGGTGGTTGACGACGATCTCGCCGGGGCCGCGCAGTGCATTGTCGCGAAAATAAATCTCGCGACCGTCCTCGCTGAGGCCAATCTTGCCCGCCTGCTCGAACATCATGCCATAGAGAAAGGGATAGATCGGAATGCCCGTCCGCGCGAGCTCGATAGCCGGAGCGGCGAGTTCCTCACGCGATTTCGTCGCATGGCGCTCGCGCGCGGCTTCCCAAGCCGCCCAGAAGCCCGGGACCGCAACCCCGCGTCCCGTCGCGAGGTCCGCGCCGGTTATTCCGCCAAGCCCGGCGAGCGGCGCGTTCATCGAACCGTTGAGATATCGGGTAGCCCCCGTCGCGGCGTCGTAGTGCATCATGCTGAGCATGCCGAAGGCGGTGGTCATGTGCGGCTCGACCACCGTTTGCGCCAGCGAGGCGGCAAGGATTGCGTCCACTGCATTGCCGCCGTCGCGCAAGATCGCGGTGGCGACGCGCGTCACGATGGGGTGCGAGGAAACCGCGACTCCCTCCTTGCCCGAAGCCATGCGTTTCCGGCCGAAAATCGCACGGTCGGAAAGCTGGCGGATATCGTCGACGTCGAACATCATCAAACTCCCGGGGTCTTGGTCGCAGGGCCGCGACCGGTCACGCGAATGCGCTCATGCCGCCTTTTCCGATGCTGTAATCGCGCGGCGGGGTTTGGCGCATCAGATGCTCGACGAAATAGTCCCATTGCCGCCGCAGAAAGTAGGGCTCTGCGAGATAGAAGTGCGTGCCATTGGGCATGTAGAGCAAATCATAGGACCGGTTGGCCTGGTTGAGCGCCGCGCAAAGCTGCAAGGTGACGGCGGGAAAGGCATTTTCATCCATGTCGCCATAGGCGAGAAGGAGCTTGCCTTTCAGGTTGGCCGCGAGGACGCCATTGTCCAGCTTCCGGTAATTCTCGGGGACGGCCCCGGCGTCGGGCTTGAGGCGCACGCCGTTGCCATAATCGGGCAGGGGGCCGCCGCCGGCATAATAGAGGCCGTGGAAATTGTGACTTCCGGCCGACGAGAAGGCGACCTTGAAGACGTCCGGATGACGCAAGATGGCACGCGCCGAGGTATATCCGCCCGCGCTATGCCCATAGACGCCGATGTGGTCGCCATCGAGCGTTGGATCGCGTTCGCAAAGCTGTCTCAGGACCTCGACATGATCGTCGAGGCAGATGTCGCCCGAGGCCTCGTACCCTGCATCCTGGAACGCCTTCGATCGCAGCGGCGTGCCGCGTCCGTCGACGACAACGACGGCGAACCCGAGCGCCGCGAAGGCTGCGCGACCATGATAGCCGACACCGAAACGCCCGGCCGTGAAATTATGCGGTGCGACCACGATCTGCGGCCCGCCGTAGATCGCCGTGACAACCGGCGCGGCGCCGCCGGCTGCACAGTGAGGACGGTAAATCGCGCCGTAGAGATCGGTGACCCCGTCGGCGGCCTTCGCGACGAAAGGTTCGGGCGGTCGCCAGCCGGTTTCATAGAGCGCGCTCGCATCCGCTTCCTCGAGCGGCGCAATAATCCTGCCGTCATCGGTGGAACGCAGGACCGTGGTACCGGGCGTGGTGACCGTCGACCAGCTGTCGATGAAGACGCTGCCGTCGGGTGAAATCGCAGATACGGGGCGCGCCATGCCGAAGATGCGCGCGAGCAAGGATTCCGGAGGCCCGTCGACCATATGATCGGCTACCTCGGGACTGAGGAGCGTCAGATTTTGACCATCGATGTCCACGCGGTACACGCGGCGCTGGTAGGGATCGCCCGGTTCGCGGCCCGAGGCCGTGAAATAGATACGTCCCTTCGCTTCGTCGACCCCCAGCACATCGCGCACCGGCCAATCGCCCGCAGTAATCGGGGTGATCAGTTCGCCGGTCGCAAGATCGTACAGGTAGAGATGCCCGTAGCCGCTGCGTTCGCAATACCAGATCGCCTGGCTCCCACCGGCGATGATCCGGCTGTTGGGCTGTTTGTAAAGCTCGGCGCCGAGCTTGAGAAAGCCCGTCGTCGGTTCGGCGATGGGGATGCGAAGCACTCCGGACGTGACATCGATCTCGAGGAGCATCGTCGCCCCGGTCCTGTCGGGCGCGGTGGCGACGAACACGCGTCGGCTGTCGGCGGACCAGTCGAGCGGCTCGAGATGGACGATCCCTTCGCCGAGATCACGCCCAAGCTTGTCGTGGAGTGCGATCGGCACCCGTCGGCCCGTGGCGACTTCGATCGCGCAGGCACTGAACAGGGGCCCCCGCTCCCCGACGAGCGCCTGCTGCACATGATAAGCGCGCGGCCGTGCGCTACCGTCCTGCGGCACCGATTCCAGAAAGGGATAGGGCTCGATATGCCGCTCATCGACCCGCCCGCCGATAACATATTTTCCGTCGGGCGACCATGACCAGCCGAAGGGCATCAGCGGGATGTTGGCCTGGCGCCGCGCGATCGCGAGCAAGGCCGCATCGGGATATTTGCCCCAGGCGAAACTCTCCTCGCCATCGTCGGTGAGGCGGCGTTCGGCGCCGCTCGCGATGTCGAGCACGGCAAGATCGTGGCCGCGCACGACCAGCGCCTGGTCTCCCGCGGGCGACAGCAGCAGCCCGGGCTTTGCGCCCTCGATTACCCCAAGGTCCTCCGCAACGCCGGAAACCACCCGCCACCGCCGCCCGCCATGGTGCAGCACGCATTCCCCGTCAGCCGCAATGGACTCTACCATCAGCAGGTCGGGACTCGCCGCTTGTCCCGCTGCGGTTTCGAGCGCGCTTGCAGCGGCCGCATGGTCGAACGCCGGGCGGAGTGTCCCGCCTTCCACCCAGATATACCGGCCGCCTCCGGCCAGCTCGCGCCGATACCAGAAGGCATTGGCGCCCACCCAGTGCGGCCGCACGCTCTCGTTCAATACCAGCCGCATCACGCTGGCATCCAGCACGGCTTCCGCGGCCCGATATCGTGCCAGCATGTCCGCGGCGCCGGAGGCGGGTTGGTCCAATGCCTCGTCATCGGCTGCTACCGGGGATTGGTTCATCGAGCGAACTCCGATTGATCGCAAGGGGAGGGTGCCGGCGCGGGGTCCAGACTGGTCGCGAGCGGCGGTGGAAGACGGCAAGCTAGGGTCCCTCGCGCGGCCCTATCAAGGCCGTCGCGACGCTTTCAGCGGCTTTCAAAAGAGATTTGGCCGAGGGCGAAAATCCAGGGTCCTGTCGAACGCGGCGCGGCGAAGACGAAGCCGCGCGCGGCCTTCATGCCCGGCCTACCGGCGATGTCTGGATCTCCAGCCAGGACCGGACATCCGGGGGCACCAGCGGGCCGATCGACCCGAGGACGGTCGCATGATAATCGTTGAGCCAATCGAGTTCGGCGTCGGTGAGCAACGCGGTATCGATCAGCATTCGGTCGATCGGCGCCATCGTGATCGTCTCGAATCCGAGCATCGGCTTCGTTGCGCCGGGGATGTCGCGCGGGACGGCGACGACCAGATTCTCGATCCGGATGCCATAGTCGCCCTCCTTGTAGTAGCCGGGCTCGTTCGACAGGATCATTCCTGCCTCGATGCCTGCGTCACCCGGCCGGGGTGCGGCCAGCATGTGCGCGGGCCCTTCATGGACGTTGAGAAAATGCCCGACGCCATGGCCGGTGCCGAGGGCGTAATCGAGACCGGCCTCCCACAGCGCCCGCCGCGCGAAGGGATCGAGGCGAAAGCCCATGGTGCCGGCCGGGAAGGTCAGCCGGGCAATGGCGATATGGCCCTTGAGCACGCGGGTGAACCGGTCGCGGATCTCTTTATGCGCATCGCCGATGGCGACCGTTCGCGTGACATCGGTGGTTCCGTCGGAATATTGCCCGCCAGAATCGACGAGATAGATGCTGTTCGGATTTATCGGCCGGTCGGTCTCCGCCGTCGCATCATAGTGCGGAAGCGCGGCATTGGCGTCGACCGCCGAAATTGTCGGGAAAGATAGGCCATGAAACCCTGTCTCCGCGCGGCGGAACCCGGCGAGGCGTTCGGCCGCCGACATTTCGGTTTGCCGTCCCTTCGGCGCTTCGCCGGACAACCAGTGCAGGAATCGCGTGAGAGCGGCGCCGTCGCGAAGATGCGCTTGCTTCATTCCCTCGATCTCGACCGGGTTCTTGATGGCCTTGGGCATCCGCGTCGGGTCGGCCATGTCGCGAACCCGTGCGCCGCCCTTGGCCAGCGCTTGATAGACGGCGATGGGCGAAAGGTCGGGATCGACTGCGATACGCCGCCCCGCCATGCTTTCGAGCGCCGGGTAGAAATCATCGTAGTAAAAGGTCCGCACTCCGGCTCCCAGATGCCGGAGGACTGCGTAGCTCAGCTTGCTTTCATCGACGAACAGATCGACCCTGCCATCGCTCCAGCAGATGCCGAACGCGTAGGCGAGCGGCGCGAATTCCACGTCGCTTGCGCGAATGTTCAGGAGCCAGGCGATGGAGTCGAGCGCGACCAATATGGAGGCGTCGAGATTGCCGGCCTTCAGCAGGTCAGCGACCGCGCAGCGCTTGTCGTCTGAACTCGTCCCGGCCTTTTCGATTGGTTGGACGAATATCGGCGTGAGCGGGCGGCCGGGTTGGTCGAGCCAAAGGCGGTCGAGCGGATTTGTCGCGACCGGAACCAACTGGACGCCCGATACGGCGAGCGTCGATATGATCTGGTTTATCGAAGTGCGGGTATGCAGGCGCGGATCATATCCGATCCGGTCCCCGTCGCGGCTATGCTCGGCCAGCCATGCGCCGGGGCCGGTGTGCGGCACTGGTGCGATCTGATAGCAGTCGCCGTCGACCTGGTCGCGCGCTGCGACCGTGTAGCGGCCATCGACGAATAGCGCCGCTCGGTCCATCAACACTACGGCCGAGGCGGTCGAACCCTTGAAGCCCGTCAACCATTCGAGCCGTTTGGCATAGGCGGCCGGATATTCGGTGATATGCTCGTCGCCCGTTGCAAGCAAAAAGCCGTTCAGACCTACTCCTGCCAGTTCCGCCCGCAAGGCTATCAGATGCTCAAAGTATCTGCTCATGACGATCGGAGCGGTTCTTCTGCCTACGCTTCCTTTCGGGCAGTGCTCGGCGGCCAGCGATCATCGCCGGCAAGCTCGCCCGAAGGAAGGGGAGGGGACGTGTTAGGGGCGCGGACCTTTGCGATCGTTCGAGCGATATGCCTGTCAGCGAGCCAGTAGATCGTTGCGCCGATCACGACCGCGGGGAACGCCACGGACAGCGAGGCCATCTGCAGTCCGCTTTCAGGGCCGAACACATGATCGGACAGCAGCCCCACCATGACCGGGCTGATCACCCCGAACAACGTCGAAGAGACCGTCGAGATCGCAAAGAATCGTCCGAGGAGCTGCGGAGGCGCGAGGTCCTGGACCACGGTTGGCAGCAAGGAGTTCCCGCCGATACCGAGGCCCATTTGAATGGTCGCGATCACGAAGATTTCGGTGGGAGTCCGAGCGAAAAGGTAGAGCGGAATGATGAGGGCATAGAGCGAATATCCGATCTGCGACACGCGCACCGGAGTCATGACGCCCCACCTCGACTTCATGGTCTTGGCCGCGGTGCCGGCAAGAACCAGCCCGCCCACGCTGCCGAGCACCATCGCCGTACCCAATCCGGCGCCGACCGCACCGGGGGTCATTTCGAACCTCCGCATGAGTATGATCGGCAGCCATGTGAAAACCGCGGACGCTCCCAATATGACTAGGCCGAAGGGCACGAACACGGCTGAAATCGCTTTCCAGTTCGCGGCCAGATAGGCGCGGAAGTTCAGCTCCGGCAGCTCGATGGCGGTTGCCGTTGATATGGGTGCCGGAGCAGGCTGTGAATTGAGGCGAAGGAAAATGATTGCGATGGCCAGAACCGGGCCGGGCAAGGCTACGGCGAAGAAGACAAGACGCCAGGTTTCGCGCGTGAACTCTCCAGTCGGGACCAAATGGCTGATCACGCCGATATGATCGATGATCAGGCCTGCGAGCGCGATGCCCACGCCGCCGCCGACGACGGACGCCGCATAGTAAATGAAGTTGGCCGTCATCCGGTGCTTTTCGGCGAACAATTGGGGTATCAGCGCAAAAACGATGATGGACAGACCGGCCTCACCAGCCCCGAGCAATGCGACGCTGACCAGTAGCGAGGGATAGCTTGTCGCCAAGCCGCAAGTTGCGATTCCTATCGACCAGACAATGACGCACAGCGACAGGAGGACGCGACGATCCATGCGGTCGGCGAGCCAACCGAGCGGAAAGGCGGCGATACTGGCGAATAATACCGCACCGAAGCCCTGCAGGCTCCCGATTTGCGTGTCGCTGAGATGCAAATCCGCCTTCAACTGCTGCGAGAGCAGGATGATGACCTGCCGGTCGATGACCGCGTAGAGCGTAGCCACCGAGAGGACGAGAAGCGCATACCAGGATGCGAGTGATGCCCGCGATTGCATTATCTTGATTTCCCCTCCTGCAGCGATGCTGCCATCGCTGTCCGGACTTCAGGCAAGTCGATGTGGTCGGCCGGCGCGCGGCATACCTGCCCGCGGTCCCGATTGCTCGCGATGACTAGAGACGCAGCGCGAAGCGCAAGCCGCGGCTGATGGCCGCAGGGAATACGCTCAGATGCGTTTCGTTTTCGAAGACGATGGCCTCGACTTCGCACGGAGCCGGGGCTTCTAGCGCGCGCAGGCGGTCGGCCAATGCCAGCGCATTGGTGACCATCGCGAACGATGTGAGCATTTCCTGCATCTGTTCGCGCGTCACGCCCGGATGGACGGGCACATGTTCGGCCAGCTTTTCCTCAAGCTCCCCCAAGGTGAACAAGACGCGCGGTGCGACTTCGCCCGCCGCAACCGGCGCCGCGAGCTTGATCTCGTCGTCGAGGATCGCGCCGCCGCTCCAGTTGATCGACGGACTGCCGACGAGATAGGTCTGATAGGCGGCGGGATGATTGAACAGGACGTGCAGGGCAAACAGTCCGCCGAAGGAATCGCCCCACAGGATGTTGTTGCGGCGATCGGTCGCGTAAGTGGCGTCGATAAGCGGCCGCAATTCCTCGATCATGAACCGGTGAAAATTCTCCGCATCGCCATAAATTGCGCCCTGGGTGATCGGCGACGCTTCAAGCCCCGCGAGCGTAGCCGCGTCGGGCTGGGTCGGCAGCAGGTCGGCGCAACGCGCACGCGACGCATAGGCCCAATCCTTGCCATACCCGATTCCCACCAGATAGGCGGGCTTCAGTTCCAGGCCCACCGCCTGCATCAGGAGCGTGTCGGCAAATGTGTGGAAGATGAAATCGGCGTCATTCAGATATATAACGGGGAAGCCTTCCGGCGGCGGATCGCCCGCCCACTCGGGCTTGGCCACATAAATCCGATATGTGCGTCCGGTGGACTCGGAGGTCATGTCCCATTGTTCGCAATTGGCGCGCTCAACGGGCAGTCGGACGGGCGTGGTGGAAGCCGGTGACGGCGCTGTCTCGGCGATTGGATCAGTCATGAAACACCTTTTGATGAAATGGCGGTCAGACTAGCCATCGATTTCAGGCCCGTCTTTCGCCCCTCGCCAAAAAGATTTCGCATGCCGCCAAATGGGCGAACGCCGAACCGTGCCGTTGTGCCCACTTCGGCGAAATGCTCAAGGAAGCATGGGCGGCCGTTCAGCTTCGCGGCAAAGCGCTGCGCCGGCGAAGCTCGCTCGGAGTGGCGCCGAAGTGCCTCTGAACCGCGACCGTGAAGCTCGATGCGCGATTGTAGCCGACTGCATAGGCAATCTGCGTGATCGAGGCGTCCCGCTCGTTGAGGAGTTCCAGCGCCTGCTGCATCCGCAGGCCATGGACATAGTCGAACACGGACTGGCCGAGTATCTGCCGGAACCCGCTGCACAGGGCGCTGCGACTAAGCCCGACGCGGCGCGCCAGCACCTCGAGCGAAGGCGGCGAGGCCAGGTCATCGGCCAGCACCTGCTGCGCCTTCAATACGCCACGCGCCGTCAGCCGCGTCGTCTCGGGAGAGGTGAAGCCTTCGCTGTGGTCGAAAGCCTCGAACATCTGGCAGATGATCTCGATTGCCTTCGAGTGCAGGAACAATCGCCGCTTGTGCCCCTCGAGCGGGCAGCCATGTACGTCGTCGAGGCACCGGAACATCGCGGCTGACAATGGCAGCGCGCGGCCGGCTGTCTGCCGCAGGTCGCCGTTGAGGAAATCCTGGACATCGACCGGCAGTTCATGCTCGCCGCCCGCGAAGAGCGTCTTCAGGGCATTCCGATGGATGACGATGTAGATATATCGTGCCATCCCCGCGAGTGTCACATCGGCCGGCGGCTGATATTCGGGTTCGATGATGAGTGCCGTACCCGGCCCTTCGAAGCTCACCGGCTCTCCGTCATGCGCGACATATTCTCCATCGCCGCTGCTGGCGACGTAGAGCTGTAATGTGTCGGGCGACAGGACATGACTCGATTGCGGCGAGTAATATTCGGTCTCGCTGAAAACCATGTAGAAGCCGTCGGTAAACCCGCAAAATTCATGTTGGCCGGTCCCGAATGACCCGCTTGCGCCGAAGCGATAGTGACGGTTATCGCTCAAGCGGACGAAGGCATCGGGGAGCTGCCCTTTGGCTACGACAGGGTCGATCGCATAGTCGTCGATCGCATAATGGATGGTAAGCTGTTCGGCATCCCGGTCGGGGGAGGGGAAGCGGCGCGCAGGGGGCAGTCGGGAGGGTGTCCGCGCCTGTCGCCGCGGTGCAATCCAACCCGCGCCGAGCCGAGGTCCGTGTTCCTGCCCGGCGGAGAATTCGTCTGACGCTTGCATCGCTCACAGTCCTCTTGGGTGTCGATGCAGTTCAGCGCGGATCGCGGAGCTGGTCAAGTAAAAATACAGCATCGTCAAAAATTGGAATTTTGGCCGCGAGCGAAATCCATTTGGCGGTGTTCGAAAGGCGGGTGGCTTGCTCTCTCGCGGAAAAGGCTTTCAGATGCTCGCCGGGCCACGCGAGAATCCTCCGTCGGCAACAATATAGCAAACATACATTTATGTATTATGACGAGGGAGTGTTTTGATGGCCGGGACGATCGGAAAAAGCTATCTTTTGTCGGCTAGCGTGGTTGCGCTATGCTTGACGGCGAACCACGCAAAGGCGCAGGCGGCGCCTGATAGCGTCGTCCTGCCGGCTGTTGGCGACGAGGTTCCGAACGATGGTGAAATCGTCGTGACGGCCAGCAAGCGTGAAGAGAAGCTGCGCGACGTCCCCTCGGCGATTACGGTGCTTGGAGGCGATGCAATCGAGCGGCTCGGCATCCAGTCAGTTCGCGACTATGCCACGCTCACGCCCGGCTTGACCGTTCAGGACGATGGCACTCCCGGCTCGGGGAAAGTCTATATCCGCGGTCTACAGACGGGGGCGCTCCAGCAATCTGCCACGACCGTGGTCTATCTGGATGACGTGCCGTTTACCGCAAGCTCGTCCAATGGCGGCGGCGCATTCGTTGCGCCCGATCCGGAACTCGTCGACCTTGATCGCATCGAAGTGCTGAAAGGTCCACAGGGCACGCTTTATGGCGCGTCGAGCCTCGGCGGCGTCATCCGGATGATCTCGAAGAGACCCGATCCGTCGGGCTTTTCTGCCAGTGTCCGGGCGGAAGCGACCGCGGTTGACGGCGGTGGTTTCGGATATCTGGCTAATGCCAGCGTCAACATACCCCTCGTGGCGGATCGGCTGGCGGTGCGGGCAACGGCATTCTACCGGCGCGCGCCGGGCTATGTCGACAATATCGGTACCGGAACGAAGAACGTCAACGAAAGCGATTCGAAAGGCGCCCGCCTGGCGATCGGATGGACGCCCACCGACCGGCTGACGATCGATCTGGTGGGCCAGTTTCAGGACACCGATACAAATGGCCTGGCACTGCAGGACAATGTCACGGGCACCTTCACGCCTCTCTATGGCAAGCGGAAGTACAGTCAGTTCTTCGATGCGCCATCGAGCACTCGCTACCGGCTGGTGTCGGCGACTGGCACTTATGATGTCGGGATCGGCCGGGTGATCGCTGTTGCCGCCTATTCCGAGAGCAAGCTGCATACCGAGAATGACTTTTCGGCGAGCTATGTGTCCTTTCTCCCGCTTCTCGGACTGCTCGGCTACAACTATCCGGCGAACACGGGCTTTGCCTATCAAAGCACGATCCCCCAGAAGAAGAAGACTGCGGAACTCCGTTTCGTCTCGAACAGGCTTGGTCCGGTCGAATTCCTCGTCGGCGGTTTCTACACCCACGAGCGGGTCGACCCGCTTACCACCGACATCGTCGCCCGCGACACCACGGCCAACACGCAGCTTCCTGGCCCTCTCGGCTCTTTCATGGCTTCACCCATCAGAGACAGATACGAGGAACTGTCGGCCTTCGGCAACCTCACATTCTATCTATCGGACAACTTCGATATCACCGGGGGCGCGCGACTGGCCCACTATAAGGAAAGTTTCACCCTGAACTACAGCGGCGTCTATTATGACGCGTTCCTGGGCGGGCCGCAGCAGACCCCCGGGCTCGACGCCAGCGAGAATCATGCATCCTATCTCGCGACGGTGCGCTGGCGGCCGACAAGCAACCTCAGCCTGTTCCTCCGCGCTGCAAGCGGCTTCAGGCCGGGCGGACCGCAGCCGGCAGTGGCCCCGCCGACCGGCGCTCAAACCACGATCAACCCCGACACGGTCTGGAACTATGAAGCGGGGATCAAGGGCGACTTCCTCGACAGGAGGCTGAGCCTCGAGGCTTCGGTCTACCGGATCGATTGGAAGAATATCCAGCTTTACACGATCTTCCAGAACCAGATCGTGCTCGCCAATGCGGGCAAGGCAAAGGTGGAGGGCTTCGAGGTCTCGGCTCTGGCGCGCCCGTCCGATCGGCTGAGCATTGGTGTTAACGCCGGATACACCGATCCGCGGCTCACCAGAATCGATCCCGGCGTGAGCGCTGTCATCGGCGCAGCGGCCGGCGACCCGATCCCGTACACGCCGCAATGGACGGTCGCGGCAACCGTCGACCAAAGCGTGCCGCTCGGAAACGATGTCGAAGGACAGCTGGGGGCGACGTTGCGCTTCCAGTCGGAAATGTTCACCTCCTATCCGAGCAGCGTGACCGCTCCGAACGTGAAGCTCCCGTCTATTGGCACCGTCGATCTGCGGGCAGGTGTGAGCTTCCGGCAATATCTGGTCCAGTTCCGCGTCGACAATGTTTTGAACGAGTTTGGCGTCATCAACTACGCGCCCGGCACGCCCGGAGTCCCGGCGACGGCCAACATCAACCGTCCGCGCAGCTTCACCATGTCGCTGAGTGCCAAATTTTAGGGGCAGCGCGTCCCGGTATCACCAGCCGGGTAACGCGTGCTCGATCGGAGCCTGTCGCCGAGGGGGATCGGCCGCAGGCTCCCTTTTTAAGGGGTGCCGCATGTTGCGGGCGGGCCAGGCGAAGCCCCGGGTTCGGAGGTGTCGCGATCCGGGCGGTGGCACCGGATCGCTTTTTGCGCACCCGGCGTGACATGCAGAAGCGCAACGGTTCCTGGAGAAATCGAGTTGGCGGCAAAAATCATCGATGGCCGTAAGCTGGCCGCGAAACTGCGCGAGGCTTTTGCTCTTCGCGTACAGGCGCTCGAGGCGTCCGGGGCATGTCCGCCGGGTTTGGCCGTCATCCTCGTCGGAGAGGACGCAGCCTCGGCCGTCTATGTCCGCAACAAGATCAGGGCCTGCGAGGCGACAGGGATCAAATCCGTCAGCCATCGACTGCCGTCGACAACATCCAATGCCGAACTGCTCGGCATGATCGTCGAACTGAATGCAGACCCCGATGTGCACGGAATCTTGGTTCAACTGCCGCTCCCTGCGCATATCGATGTTGCGCGGGTGCTCGAAACGATCGCGATCGAAAAGGACGTCGACGGTTTTCATCTGTATAATGTGGGTGCGCTCGTCGCAGGGAATACCGTTTTCCCGCCATGCACGCCCTATGGCGTTGTGAAGCTGCTCGAAAGCGAGGGTGTATCGGTAGAGGGCCAGAATGTCGTCATCGTCGGAGCCAGCAACATCGTCGGCAAGCCGATGGCGCTCATGCTGATGGCCCGCGATGCCACCGTTGCGATCTGCCACGCCAAAACGCGCGATCTTGCCCAGTTCACCATTCTCGCGGACATTCTTGTCGTCGCGGCGGGCGTGCCCAACCTGATTTTGCCCCAGATGGTCAAGACCGGCGCGATTGTGATCGATGTCGGCATCAACCGGCTGCCGGACGGGACCATCACTGGCGACGTGGATTTCGCCGGCGTTGCGCAGAAGGCGGCAGGCATAACGCCGGTACCGGGCGGGGTCGGTCCGATGACGGTCACCATGCTTCTGGAAAACACGATTGCATCGGCGGAGCGCGCGAGTGTGCGGCAGAGGCTCGCCGAGGCACGCCATGATTGATGTCCGGGCGGGCCTGAACAGGCATCCGACGGGCAAGCCGTCCCCGATATTGTTCGGGATTATTGGGCCGCGGACCGCATTTAGCTTTGCGCGATCAGCGCAATTCATGCGCGTTTGCCGCAGACGACTTCACGGGATTGCCCGAGCCGGCCTAGTCCGTGGTTAGCCGGGGTGGCCGTTGCCAGAGGATCAGGATAGCGCTTCCAGTGAGGGTCGCGAGTGCCGACCAAAGCAGATCGGACGGCGCGATGATCGCGCACGATGCCGTGAAAATCACGGTATCGATGCCTAGCTGGATTTTTCCCGGGTTCACGCCGTGGCGGCGCTCGATCCAGAGGAACAATGCTCCGAACCCGCCTACGCCAGCGCCATGCCTCGCCAGCGAAAGGGTGCCCATCCCGAGCATCGCGCCTGCCGCGAGCGCCGCGATCGGCTTGCTGAGCACGTCGATGTGGAATGCCAATGGGGTGAGGCCGGACAGGATGGACAGGCACAGGCTCGCCGTGACGGTTTTGAACAGGAAGCCCCGGCCCATCGCGCCCCCCGCGAGCAGGAAGAATGGCACACTGAGGATCATCAGCAAGATTCCGGCTTCGACCGGAACGAAGTAGGAGATCAGCAGCGCGATTCCCGAAAGCCCCCCTGTAATAAGGCGAGCGGAAGAAAGCAGCGCCAGGCCGGCGACTATCAACAGCGAACCGACGAAGATCGCGTAGGCATCTTCGAACGTGGCGCGCGTCGACCATGCGCGATCGAGCGGCGGCGTTTCGGCATTTCCTATGTGCTCCGTCATCGGATGTCATTACGCCCCTGGCCTTGCCGAGACTGCCGAATTGCGACGCGGACATGCCGGCTTGTCCGGCTTCGGCGCGAGCCCGACCGGGTGGTGAGCACTCTCGGCGATCCGGCGAGTCGAAGCCTCCTCGGCCCCCGGCGGCTTATTGATGAAATGAACAAATTAAGCAACACTGCATTTTTTGCGGGCGCGGTTGGCGTTTTGCCCTCTAATTTCCATGTAAACATCGGAAAATATAGGAAAATGATGTGCTTCCCGAAGCGCGAACGCTGGGTTGTCGCCGGGAAAATATTGAGAAAACTGTGCCGAATTTCTCTTGCGGTATGACATTCAGTTGTGCATTGAACTCGCATAGAAGGAAAGGGGAGGCTGTGACGAGACGCTATTCCGCACTGTCGCTGATACGCGAGGGCTTGAACGGCCAGCGAGGCTGGGAGCCCGCGTGGAGGGAGGCGACGCCCAAGGCGGGATATGACGCGGTCATCATCGGCGGCGGCGGGCACGGTCTTGCCACGGCCTATTATCTCGCCAAGAATCACGGCATGACCAATATCGCCGTGATCGAGCGGGGATGGATCGGCGGCGGAAATACCGGCCGCAACACCACCGTGATCCGGTCGAATTACTTCTTTCCGGAAACGGCGCAATTTTTCGATTTCGCGCTGAAGCTCTACGAGGGCCTGTCGCGCGAGCTGAACTACAACATTATGTTCTCGCAGCGCGGAATCTGGATTCTCGGCCACGACCGGCATGGCATGGAGATGCTCAATCGGTCGGCCAATGCGATGCTCCTTAATGGCGTCGATGCGGAACTCCATGACGCCACCTCGGTGCGAAAAAATGTTCCGGGGCTCAACGACAATCCGCGTTTTCCGATCCACGGGGCGCTCAACCAGCCCCGCGCAGGCACGGCGCGTCACGATGCCGTCGCTTGGGGATATGCCCGCGCCGCCTCGCGCCTTGGGGTCGATATCATCCAGAATTGTGAGGTGACCGGCTTTCTTATCGCGAACGGCAAGGTGCGCGGGGTTGAAACGAGCCTGGGCACGATCGGCACCGGTAACGTCGGGATGGCCGTGGCCGGGCACTCGACGGCGCTCGCAGCGAAGGCGGGCGTCCGGTTGCCGATCAGCTCGTATGGTTTGCAGGCCTTCGTGTCCGAGCCCGTCAAGCCCTGCCTCGACACCGTATTGCTCTCGCCGGCGACCGGAACCTACCTCAGCCAATCGGATAAGGGCGAACTCGTGATCGGCGCGGGGCTGGACATATTCCTGTCCTATGCCCAGCGAGGCAGCCTGCCGTGGATGGAGCGCGCGGCCGCCGGAGTGGTCGAACTCTTCCCGGGTTTCTCCCGCATGCGGTTTCTGCGGCAATGGGCGGGACTTGTCGACGTCACCCATGATTCGACGCCGATCCTCGGGAGGACCCCGGTCGACGGCCTCTATGTCAACGGAGGCTGGGGGACGGGCGGCTTCAAGGCGATCCCGGCAGGTGGTTGGTGTCTGGCCCACCTCATGGCAACCGGACAGTCGCATCCTCTCGCGGCAGGCTTCGGCCTCGAACGCTTTCAGACCGGCGCCCTGATCGACGAAGCGTCGGCCGCCGGCATCGCGCACTAAGGACCCAACATGCTCCTGATCAACTGTCCCTACTGCGGGCCGCGCGCCGAACTCGAATTCCGCTGCGGCGGCGAGAGCCACATCCAGCGGCCTGGCCCCCATGGTGATGTCGATGACGAAGCCTGGGCGGATTATCTCTTCTATCGGCAGAACCCGAAGGGCGAGCACCGCGAGAGATGGGTCCACGCCGCGGGCTGTCGGCGCTGGTTTAACGTGGCGCGTGATACCATCACACACCGGATCAACGCGGTGTACCTGATGGGTGAAAGCATGCCCGTGACAGGAGACGTCCAGTGACCGGATGGCGAAACAATGCGGGGACGACGATCGATCGTTCTCGCCGGGTGAATTTTACCTGGGCGGGTCGTTCCTATGAGGGGTTCGGGGGCGACACGCTCGCCTCGGCCCTCCTCGCCAATGGTGTCTCGATCGTCGGGCGAAGTTTCAAATATCATCGGCCTCGCGGCCTGATCGCCGCAGGCCTCGAGGAGCCGAACGCTATCGTCCAGCTTGAGGCCGGTGCGGCCACGATACCCAACATGAAGGCGACGCAGGTCGAACTATATGAAGGGCTGGTGGCCAGTCCCGTCAATAGCTGGCCGAGCGCGACATTCGATATCCTGGCGGTGAATTCGCTGGTGAAACGCTTCATTCCCGCGGCCTTCTACTACAAGACATTCCTGTGGCCGAACTGGCACCTGTTCGAGCGGTGGATTCGCAAAGCTGCGGGCCTTGGCGTCGCGCCGCAACACCCCGACCCAGACGCGTACGAGCATCGCTACGAGAATATCGACACGCTCGTGGTGGGATCAGGCGCGGCGGGCCTTGCCGCTGCGGAGGCCGCCGCGGCGAGCGGAGCGCAGGTGTTGCTCGTCGAGGCCGATGCGGCCCTTGGCGGAGGGTTGCTGGCGTCGACCGAGCCGGTCGAAGACCAATCGCCGGCCGAGTGGCGCGACGCCGCGCTCTCGCGGCTTCGGGCGCTTCCCAATGTGAAGATTCTCGCACGCACGACGGCGTTCGGCTTCTACGATCACGGGCTGGTCGCCCTTTGCGAACGCCTGAGCGACCATCTGCCGCTGCTGCAGCGCAGCGGGCCGCGCCAGCGGCTCTGGAAGGTCCGTTGCCGCCGCGCGATCCTCGCAACCGGGGCTTTCGAGCGACCGATTGCCTTTTCGGGAAATGATATTCCCGGCGTCATGCTGGCATCTGCCGCCCAGACCTACGCGCTCCGCTATGGCGTCGTCGCGGGAAAGCGGATCGTCGTCGCCGCGAACAATGACAGCGGGTATGAAGCCGCCTTCGCACTCCAGGACGCCGGGGCGGCGATCGTCGCCATCGTCGACACGCGGCCCGAAACGCCCATGGCCGCCAAGGCTGCTTCCCGCTCGATCCGCGTCATCCTCTCGTCTGCACCGGTCGCGGCGCGCGGCGGGCGCCGGGTGAAATCGCTCTCCATCGGCGATCCGGCCGGCGGGCCGGCGCGCGAGACCTTGCAATGCGACACGATCCTCACCGCCGGCGGCTGGAATCCGGCGGTCCACCTGCATTCCCAGTCGGGCGGCTCGCTCGCGTTCGACGAGGCGCTGCAGGCGTTCCTTCCCTCCCAGTCGGTTCAAGAGGCTCAATGCGTGGGGGCGGCAGCAGGCGTGTTCGACATGGAGGCCGCGATTTCCGGCGCGCGCGCCGTTGCGCGCGGCGACGAGCCAACCCGTTCCGTCCCCGTTGGGGTCGGTCCGACACGCCATTTTGCCGATGGCGACGTCACGGCGCAGACGGCGTGGCTCGATTTCCAGAACGACGTCACCGTGGGAGATGTCCAGCTGGCCTCGCGCGAGCGTTTCCGCTCGGTAGAACATCTCAAGCGCTACACAACGCTGGGCATGGCCTCGGACCAGGGCAAGACCTCCAATGTCGCGGGTATCGGCGTCCTCTCGCACCTGTTGGGCAAACCGCCGCAAGCAATCGGCACGACCAAATTCCGGCCCCCGTACGATCCCGTAACGATCGGCGGCTTTGCCGGCCGGGCTGTCGGACAGGATCTCATGCCGATCGCACTTCTGGCAGCGCATGACGAACAGATGGTCGCCGGTGCACAAATGGAGCAATATGGAGGCTGGCTGCGCGCCGCATGGTACAGGAAAGGCGATGAAGCCGAGGAAGCCGCAGTTCGCCGCGAGGTGCTCGCGGTCCGCAATTCGGTCGGTCTGTTCGACGCTTCGCCGCTCGGCAAGATCGAGGTCAAGGGCCCTGACGCCGCCGAATTCCTGCAGAGGATGTATGTCAACGGCGTGCGCAACCTGAAGGTCGGCCGGTGCCGCTATGGTCTCATGCTCAGCGAGCATGGCGTGGTTTATGACGATGGCGTGTTTGCGCGGATCGGAGAGAACCACTTCCTGGTCGGCACCACCAGTGGCCACGCCGCCGCGATCACCGATATCTTCAACGAGTGGCTGCAGTGCGAATGGAGCGATCTGAACGTTCTGGTCGAGAATGTCACCACCGGCTGGGCGGTGATGAATGTGGCCGGGCCGAAGGCGCGCGATGTCCTCAAGGCCGTTGGCACCGATATCGATCTGTCTTCCGCGGCCTTCCCGCATATGACCTATCGCGAAGGGCGCGTCGCCGGCGTGGAGGCGCGGGTCGAGCGCGTCAGCTTCTCGGGCGAACTCTCCTACGAGGTGGCCGTGCCGTGGAGCTACGGCGCTTCCCTATGGAATTGCTTCATGCGCGCGGGGCGCAAGTTCGGCATCGCACCGTTCGGCATCGAGGCGCTGATGGTGATGCGGGTCGAGAAAGGGTTCCTGCACATCGGCTCCGATACCGATGGAACGACCTACCCCCAGGATGTGGGGTTCGGCCCGGCGATTGCAAAAAAGCCGGATGACTTCGTCGGCCGCCGATCGACGACACGTCCCGACGGGCTGCGTAGCGATCGCCGCCAGCTCGTTGGACTTGAAGTCATCGATGGGGGCGGGCCGATCCCGATCGGCGCTCACCTGCTTCCGAGGGGATCGACCGAGCCGCGCGGCACCGAGGGTTGGGTGACGTCGAGCGTGATGTCCCCGACCTTGCAGAAGCCGCTGGCCATGGCGCTGGTTGCAGCAGGCTCCGCCCGCATGGGTGAGGACGTCCGCACCTGGCATCTTGGACAAATGCGCCGGGCCCGGATCGTGGACCCGCGCGCTTATGATCCGGAAGGAGTAAGGCTCGATGTTTGATCAGGATGGTTCGGCGCCGCTGGTTCGCTGCGGACCCTCTGGGCTGGCCGGCTTTAACGAGGCAGGCGCCGCGCTCACGTTGGAGGAAGGGCTCGGGGTAGGGAAGGTGCAGTTCCTGAGGGGAAGCACCGCCGCATATTTTTCCGATCTGTTTGGCCAACCCGCCCCGGCCGACCGCCAGTCGCTCGCGTTGGACACGGTCGAGGTTTCCTGGCTCGCACCCGACGAATGGCTTCTGACCGGCGGCGAGGCTGAGGTGCTCGCGATAATCGGACGCGCGGCCATCTTCGGTGATTCCTGCTTGGCGACGAACCTGTCGCACGCGCGTAAGGCTTTTCGGCTTTCAGGTGTCGGGGCGCGCGACAGGCTCGCCGCGGTGACGCCGCTCGACGTGTCTGCCGGCGCGATGGCCGTGGGCGGCGTCGCGCGGGCACCGCTGAGCGACACGGGAATGTTCATAGCACGCTTGCCCGATAGCGAAGGGCAACCGGTTTTCAGGATCGTCGTCGATCAAACCATGGCCGCCTATGCCGTCAGAATGTTGCGCGGGCCGGCCCTGACTCCAGGAGCTGCTTCTTGACCACAGAATATGTGCTGCGCTTTCGCGCGCCGGACCGCCCCGGCATCATGGCCGCCCTCGCGACGCTGCTTGCAGCCAATGGGTGCGACGTGCGGGGTGCCGAGGTCTACGGCGACGACGATACCTGTGGCTTCTTCTGCCGCATGGTGTTGACCGGCTCTTCGCCACGCGGGGAACTCGCGGCGATCATCGAGCCCGCCGCGCGCGACCTCTCACTGGACTGGGAATTGCGCGATCTCGCAACCAGGCTGAAGGTCCTGATAGCCGTTTCCAAATTCGGACATTGCCTCGTCGACCTCATTCACAAACGCGAGATCGGGCAGCTACCGATCGACATCGTCGGTGTCGTCTCCAATCACGAAGCGATGCGCAAGACCGTCGAGTGGCACGGGCTGCCCTATCACCATCTGCCGATGGATCAGGGGAAGCCTGCGCAGGAAGAGGCGTTTCTGTCCATCATCGAGCAGACCGGCGCCGAACTGACCGTCCTCGCGCGCTACATGCAGATCCTTTCCGATGATTTTTCCGCGAAGCTCGCCGGGCGTTGCATCAATATTCACCATAGTTTCCTGCCGAGCTTCAAGGGGGCGAAGCCCTATCACCAGGCCCATGCCCGCGGCGTGAAGTTGATCGGCGCGACGGCGCACTTCGTGACACCCGACCTAGATGAAGGGCCGATCATCGAGCAGGATGTGCGCCGCGTATCCCATTCGGTGACGGCCGATGAAATGGTCGCCATCGGCCGCGAGATCGAAGCGTCGGTGCTGAGCCGCGCCGTCCGCTGGCAAGCCGAGCACCGCATTTTCCAGAACGGCAACAAGACCGTTGTCCTATCGTCGATCTAGGGCGTTTCTGGCGGCGAAACCGGGAGCCTGTTTCGACAATGGGACAGGTCTGCATGTTTCTCGCGCCGGCGGAAATGTGTGATCTCGCCGTTTCGCCACTATCGAAAGCGTGGGGTGCGCGACGGGAAAGTGCTTCGCGGTGAGTGGGACGGTAATATGAGCCGCCGGCCAAGCCGGAGATTTCCGTGTCTCTGCGCTTTGTAACCGGGCGCATAATATGGCATGAGCGTCCCTAAAGCCTTGTAGGGCCCAGCTGGAAGCATTGATCATGGTTGGCCGCACGCCGAAGAATACAATTCAGGACTGGATTGAAGCAGCCAAGCGAATGCTGGTCGAGGAAGGCATTTCCGGACTCAAGGTCGACCGCCTCGCCAATCGCCTCGGCGTGACGCGTGGGGGCTTCTACCACCACTTCAAGGATCGCGACGAGTTCTTCGATCAGGTCATCCAATATTGGGAAGAGACCTGCCGGTTCTTGCCGGACGATGCGCCGCCGTCGAAACCCGCGGACGCCGCCGACTGGCTCGACCGTACGGTGGCTCGGCTCATCGATGCCGACGGGTATGACTATCAGTTCGATCTCGCGGTGCGCGAATGGGCGCGAGGCGACAAGCGCGCGGGCTGGGCCGTGGAGCGTACCGATCGCGAACGGCTAGAGCGCCTCCGTGCTTTCTTCGAGGCGCTCGGGTACGATCGACAGCACGCAGCGATCCGGGCGCGTGTCTTCTACTATCACCAGATCGGTTACTACGCCATCGGGGTGCTGCAGAGCATCGCTGAGCGCCGCAAGAACGCCCATCTCTACATCGACATCATCTGCGGCGAAGAAAAGCTGGCGGCGGCCCGGGCGAGTGCCGGGAAGAGCCGGAAAGCTCGTGCCGCCTGACTTCGCGAATTACGCGCCCGGCGTTCAGCAGAGGATCAAAGGCTGTCGTCGTTCTAGCTGGCGTGGACGGATAGGCCGCGTGCCGAGTCCGGGTTCGCGCTTCGTTTATGTCGGGAAGGCGCCTCATGCCCGCCGCTCAGCTCTCGGAAACATGCACCCAAAAGCTGTCATTCGCTAAGAGCATGAAATACTTCAGGTGGCCGTCAGCCAGTCGACAAGCGGCTTCGTAAACCTCGTGTCTCCCCCTTGCAAGTCAGCCGATAGCCGCGCCGTGACTTCCTGAAATACCCAGCGATTGCCATCAGGATCGTTGAAGGAAGCGTAGCTTGCATAGCTTTTGCGCTCGGGATTGGGGCCGCGGGCGAGCTTGTCCGCATCGATATGATGGAAAACGCCGCCCTCGTCATGAAAAAGTTCGCCGACGCCGATTCCGTCCGCAATCAATCGGTCGCGGACCGCGACGAGATCCGAAACGATTAGGTGCAGCCCCTGCACCGAACCCGGCTCGGCCGTTGTAATTCCCTTGCCAAAGATGATCGAGCATCCCGATCCGGGCGGGGTGAACTGAACGATGCGGTAATCTTCGTCTGAAGAATAGTCGATGTCGAGACTCCATCCCATGCGGGTATAGAATTGCTTCGCACGATCGACATCCGAAACAGGAATCACGACGACTTCGAGCTTCATTTCCATGAGGAAAACTCCGGGGCTTCAGGCCCGAGACTTGGCGGAGCCATGTCTCAAGCTCGTGAGGGGTGACCCGCGGCACTGCGACACCGCATGCTGCAGGGGCGGAAGGATCGGACTCAGGCAGCGCTCTGCTTCTCTGCCGGCTTCGGTGCCGCCAGCAACGCTAGAAGCGCTTCGGCTCCCGCAGTCGATGAAGCGGGATTCTGCCCGGTGATCAGAAGACCGTCGGTAATTGCGAAGCTCCCCCAGTTTGGAACTTTCTCGAAGAGACCGCCAAGCCGCTTGAGCTCGTCCTCGACAAGGAAGGGCACGACGTCGGTGAGCTGCACTTCCTCCTCTTCGGCATTTGTGAAGCCGGTGACGCGCTTTCCCTTCACGATGGGGTCGCCCTTGTATGTCGCTCGGTGAAGAACCGCAGGCGCATGACAGACCGCCGCAACCGGTTTTCCGCTGTTGTAAAATGCCTCGATGAGCGCGATCGAGTCGGGGTTGTCGACAAGGTCCCACATAGGGCCGTGGCCACCGGGATAGAAAATTGCGTCGAAATCTTCCGCGCGCATATCCGAGAGCTTTTGCGTGGTGGCGAAAACCTTCTGCGCCTTGAGATCCTGCTTGAAGCGTGCCATTGCTTCGGTCTGATTTTCGGGGAGGTCGCTTTTCGGATCGACCGGAGGCTGGCCGCCCTTGGGCGAGGCCAGCGTGAGTTCAACGCCGGCGTCGCGGAATACGTAATAAGGCGCCGCGCCCTCCTCGAGCCAGAATCCCGTCTTACGGCCCGTGTTGCCCAAAATGTCGTGCGAGGTGAACACCATCAGAATTTTCATGTCGTGCCTCCTTCGGCTTCAGTGCATGGCGTCAATCTGTCACGTCGCGGGGCACCAGGAAATCGGACGATAGTATCGGAATAGCGCTAAGGCTCCGCAGTCAGGTGGGCGGCTTTGCTCACCGGCCGAAAGGTCGAACGGTGAACCGCAACCAGAACTCGCGCCCGCGCTCAAAGCCGCAGACTGTCTCTCCCGATCCAGCAGGCCCTTTGATGGGCGCCCCTGTGACAATGCCGGGGAAAACACCGCCGCCGCCTGGGTAGTTGATATTGAGACAGCCGCCGGTGGTGAGACGATCGGTCAGGTTGTTACCGATAAGCGCAAGCTCCCATCGATCGTCTCGCGCTTTGAGTCTGATATCGGCGCCGATCTTGGCGAATGCGCTTTGAAAGCCATTATCGCGGTTGCCGAGATCAACGACGTAGCGCGATGAATATTGGAGCCGCGCGCCCATTCCCAGTTCGAGGTTGCCGCCGACGGGTCGCACAAAATCGGCGCGAACGGTGGCCTGCCAACGCGGTGCGCGGTGGAGGGGCGTGCCTGACAAATCCTGCCCATTGTAACGGACGGGCGTGCCCAGCACAGGGTCTATGCTGAAGTAGCCGGCCGCAAGTTCGGCCGGATCAATTACGGGGGTCGGCAGCAGGTTGCAGCCCTGGCTAACCGTCTGACCGGGCTTACAGTCTGCGTTGGTGAAGCGCGTAAAGATGCCCCGGTTCCAGTTCAGCGCGCTGGTGAAACTTAGGCCGGGAACGCCGCGCGGGCGATAGCGCAGCGTGAGGTCGATGCCATAGACTTTCGCCGCGCCTGCATTGACGGTCGCGAGCCCGGGTACGCCGGCGTCGGTGATCCGGATAATGCCTGCTTGCAACCCATCATATCGGTAATAGTAGCCGGCAATATCAAAATAGAGTTGCCGGGCGCCGGCATAACCCTTGATGCCGACTTCACCTCCGCGTGCCCGTTCGTCACCAAATGAATTGTCGTCACCCGGGTTGAGCGCCTGATTGATGTTGTAGGAACCCGATTTATATCCCTGCTTGAACGCACCGAAGAATGTCAGTTCGGGGTTCGGATACCAGCTGATCGTCAGCTCGGGCGACCAGTTGCGCGAGTGCAGGCGGGGAAGCTGCGGCCTGATCGGTTCGCCTTCAACGCCAGTCACGACACCAAGAACGTCATAGGTGACCGGAGCGTCACTACGCTTCTCGTCTGTCCAGCGCATGCCGCCCGCAATCTCGACCTCGGGTGCCGGGCGGAACCGGGCTTGCGCGAACAGCGCGAGCGAGCGAATGTCGACATCGTGCGAGCCTTGCAGCGCAACGCGTGGGAGACCATAACGAGCGTTGCCGAAGAATCCGATATCGTTCGTGATATTGGCGTCCTGAAAAAAGACGCCCCCGGAAAAATCAATATCACCCCCAAGATCGGTGACGAGACGCAGCTCCTGGGTCGCTTCGCGCCGCCGAAATTCTTTCGTGATCGCAAGCGGCGCCATCGCCCCTCCTGCCCACGAGCCATTCTGAAGCGCATCGACCCTGATCCGGTAATAGCCGGTCAGCGAGGTCAGCATGAATCGCGGCGAGAGAGCCCAGTTCATTTCCAGCGTGCCGAAGTGCTGGTCGGTTTCGGTGAAGTTTACGCCTTCATTGGGCACGCGGAAGGCATTCGGATCGACATCGACGATATTGAGGTTGCGATCGGCCCTGCAATCCTCGTTCGCGCTATATTGCGACGGCAGGTCGATGCCTATCGAAGGCAGATAGTTGATTGTCCCGTCTGGGCAACGGACGAGCTGCTCCTGCAAGCCGCCGAGGCGACGGTCGTGGGTGGTGTTCAGCTTGAGCCGCGCGGTGAAATCGGGGCTCGGGTCAAATAGAGCGGTCAGGCGCAGATAAAGTGCGTGGCTCTTGCCAAAGCGATTGTCGGGCTGCATCGCGCCACTTTCGGGGATCGCGGTAGCGGTGTTGCGGAAATAGCCATCGCTCGAGGCGTATTGTGAAGAAAGCCGCAGTCCCAAAGTCTCGGTGACCGGCCCCGAGAGAATGAGGCGCGCCTGCCATTCGCGCGCCTCGGCTTCGTACGCCGCGCTTCCGACGATCTCGGTGCGATCGCCTGGATCGGCCGTTCGGATGGCTATGACGCCGCCCGGGCTGTTCTTACCGAAGAAGAGGGGCTGGGGACCCTTGAGAATTTCGACCCGTTCCATGTCGAAAATACCGATCGAATAGGCGGCGCCCTGTCCCAGTGCCAGTCCGTCGAGATTGAGCGCGACCGATTGGTCGACCCCGGGATCGAGTGGGCTCGAGCCGATGCCGCGGAGCGATACTTCGGTACCCACCTCCAGCGGTGCTGCGCCAAGTACCAGTCCCGGCGTGAAGGCGGCGATGTCATAAAGGTCGGTGGCTTGGCTGCTGCTCAGTTCGTCCGCCGGCAGCACTGCGGCTACGACAGGTACCCGCAGGGCGGCCTCCTCACGCTTGCGGGCAGTGACGATGATTTCGTCCGGATCGACAATTTGGGCCACCGCCGGGAGCGCTTGTCCAAACATTCCGGTCGCGAGCATGGCGCCGCAAATTGCGGTACGCATCGAAAACGGGGGGTTACCCGATACAGGCCGCATGTTTCTCCCGCCCACCCTGAAATGGCCTCAGCGTGCGATCCTTATGCCTGCCGCGCGGTGCCGGCGCTATTGATACGAAGGTATTGCCTCTAGCTCCATCGCTGCGTGGCCGGCCGCTGTGGGCCGCATTCCTTGCAAGTGCCTTTACGCATCGCTTCGCTTCAATGGGCCGGGTCGGCCACGTGACGCCCGAGTTCGAACTCGATCTCGGAGCGCATCTGAAGCCCGCGATCAAGAAGTCGGGCCATGCGCGCGCGCGTTTCGGGCCGCGCGGTCGATATGAAGAACTGGTCGAGCGCTGGCGGAACCAGCGCATCGTCCGGCAAGGTTACCTGATCGACGAGCCCTTTGGTCTGCGCGATCGCATATTTCTCGAAACCGGCAATCCGGCGAGCGAAACGATCCACAAAATCGTCGAGCTCGTCGTCGGGCAGCGCGCGATTGACGTACCCGTAACGCTCGGCGAGATCGCCGGTAAAATCGTCGGCGCCCAGCACGATCTCAAGTGCTCTTCCTCGGCCGGCCAATCCACCGAGCCGCGCCATCGGGTTGGCGCCCGGAACCGCCCCGACACCGACCTCGAACTGGCCAAGGATGGCCTTTTCAGCGCTGGCAAAACGGAGGTCGCACGCGAGTGCAAATTCGCTCCCCGCACCGCGCGCGCGTCCGCGCAAGGAAGCAATCGAGACGACCGGCGCACGGGCGAGGCGCGCGAGAACGTCGAGCCAGGGGTGCATGCCCGTGGGGCCCTTGGGCATTGCCGCCGTTCTCGCCTTGTCGACGAGCACGTCATAATGCGCGAGGAAGAAATCCGGGTCCTCGCTGGCGAAGACGATCACCTTGATCGTGGGGTCGGCCTCGAGGCGTCCGACGATGTTCGACAATTCCTCGATCGTGTCGAGATCGACAAGATTGATGGGCGGGTTCGAGATCGCCGCGCGCCAATAGCCGGGTGTAATTTCATCGATACGGATTTGCTGGGCCATGTCCTAGTCTCGCTCCATGATCGGGCAACGGCGCCCGCCATATAGATTGTGGAGGCGGCGCCTCCGGCGAAACTGGACGAACGTATCGCCTATACGTTCGTATCACTGCTCCGCGTCGCGAGTGGCCGACCGCGCAATCCGCAATTCCTCGGCGCAAGGGATTTGCACCCGGGCATGGCTTCCTCCGGGCGTGAACATCCATTCTACGCTACCCTCGAGATCGGCGATCAGCGCGCGAACCAATTTCTGCCCGCGGCCCGGCACCCTGCAAGTCGCGGCGACACCGTCTTCACAAACCATGGCATCGATGTGATCGCCGCACTCACGGATGCGAACGAGGATCATGCCGCTGCGGCCCTTCAGCCCGTGACGCGCGGCGTTCCGGACCAGTTCAGCAATGATCAGGCCGATGCGCCAGCATCTCTCCGACGCCAGGAAAATGTCGTCGGCCTTGAGAACAAGGCCCACCCCTCTTTCGTTGAGCGAGGCCTTCGCGAAACTTTGGCAGATGTGGCGCAGATATTCTGCGAGATTGGCCCTGCCGTGCGCGAAAGGTGGCAGCAGCGCGCGGTGCGAAGCAGCATGATCGCGCAGGCGTTCGGCGACGCACGTGAGACTTTTCCGGCTGCTCTCATCCTCAGCGCGGGCCGCGGCGAACGACAGCATCGAAATGGCTTCGGAATATTCGTTGATCACCCGGTGATTGATCTCTTCGACGAGATGCAGCGAGCAGGGTGGGGCGGCTGCGTCAGAAGTCAGGCTATGAGCCAACATATCGCGGTCCTCCTTTGGTCGGAGGCGATTGGACTGGATGGTGAGGCCGACCGCAATTGAACCTAGGTGTGGCGTATACCAAAGTGTCGCGTCGGGTGTTGCGCTCAGTGAAGCGATGCGGCTGCGAGACCCAGGCGCTCGCTCATCTTGACAAGCGCAGCGAAGGATTTTGCCTGCATCTTCTCCATCACTCGCCCGCGGTGGGCCTTCACCGTAATCTCACTGATTCCCAGTTCCCAGCCAACCTGCTTGTTGAGAAGGCCGGATACGACCAGCGCGAGAACCTGTCGCTCGCGAGGGCTGAGTGTGTCATATCTAGCCTGCAAAGCTGTCAGGCCGGCGCTTTCCTCAAGGGCGACCTGACTTTGAGCGAGAGCTCGCTCGACCGCTGGCAAAAGCGCCTCCTCGCCGAGCGGCTTGGTGAGAAATTCCGTAGCGCCCGCTTTCATGGCCCGCACGGTGGTGGGAATGTCGCCACATCCGGTAATGAAAATTATGGGCATTTGGGACTGACCATCGGCAATCTGCTCCTGAAGATCGAGTCCGTTGAGATCGGGTAATCCGATGTCAAGGATGAGGCACGAAGGCGTGGAAGGAAACCCCCGGGCAAGGAATGCCGCCGCGGTCTCAAAGCTTTCAACGGCCCAGCCCGCTGACTTCAGCAGTGCCTCGAGCCCCTCGCGGGTCGACACATCATCGTCCACAACGATCACCGTCGGCGCCATGTCCTGCATCGGATTCCATCCAGATCTGGTCGCAGTGCTGTAAACTAACATCGCGGTCTTCCTCTTACATCAGAAAATCAAGACTCCCGCCCCAAAGCTGAACGGATGGCCCCTACGATCGCGCTCTCGCTGAACGGCTTCACGAGGCAGGCAACCGCGCCGCTGTTTAACAGGTCGGACCACGCGCCATCGTCCGAGTGCGCCGTGATAAACACGATCGGAACCGCTCTTTTTTGCCGGATCAACTCCTGCTGAAGCTGTGGCCCCGTCATGCCGGGCATCGCCACATCGAGGACCAAGCATCCCAGCAAGTCGATCTCGGCATCCCTCAGAAATGCGTTGGCCGAAGCGAACGCCTGCACTCGAAAGCCGAAGGATCTGAGTAGATCGGGTAAGGATTCTCTAACGGATTCATCATCGTCCACGAGCGCGATTATCTTTTCGTCGGACATGAACGTTCCTTGTTATTGCCCCGCATACTCGCCCATCCACCGGCGGCTTCCGTCACCGAGCCGGTAAGCATCTGAATGCGATACGCCCGCATGGCGCTCTCCATTTGCGCCTCTTGCTTCCCGTCCCGCAGGGTGCGCCAATCTCGGCCGCGCGTCTATTGATACTTTGGTGTCAGTGAAGAGGAAAATGTATGTTTTACATGGTCGTAGGCGACATCCAAGATCCCGCTCGTCTTTCAGGGAGCGCAAACGCCGGAGATCCGGCCAACCCTCCATCATGTGGGGGAAGTGCCCCCGTCGCCCTGTTTCTGGACATTGTGGGCGCCGCGATGTTCCTCGCTGCAGGGGAGGCGTCGCTCGTCCCAGGCACGAACATCCCCGCTGAAGGCCGCACGACCAGTTGCTAGCCTTGCAATCGGGGACGTTGTCCTTCCGATCCGCTGTCGGTCCCGGTTTCGACCAACGTCGAGGGGGCATCATCAGGACGCGCGCAAGGAACCGAAAAACAAAAACTAGCACCAGGGCCCTCATTTAAGTCGACCCATAGCTTCCCACCGTGACGCTCGAGAATGGACTTGCTGACGGAGAGACCGATCCCCATGCCATGCGGCTTTGTCGTGTAAAAGGATGCGAAGACGCGGGATCGATCTTCTGCAGCAATGCCGCACCCCGTGTCGCGAACTGCGAGCTGTGCGTTACCGCGATCAGAGTTTACGGTCTCGATGACAATTTGACGCTGAAGGTTGTCGGCGACGTCGATTGCGTCTGCTGCATTCAGGATCAGGTTCAGGATAACCTGCTGCAACTGGATTCGGTCGCCAAGCACCTCTGGCAAACTTCTGTCCAAATTGATCCTGAGTGCGATCCTGCGTCGCTGCAAATCGTGATGGCAGATGGCTACTACCTCCTCGGTCGCGTCGTTGAGATTAAATGGTTCGGCCGTAAAGTCCTTTCTCGCGAACAGGCCTCGCAGTCGTTTCAATACCTCGGCGGCCCTGTTGCCGTCGCGGATCGTGCGATTTGCCGTATTCGCGGCGCCCTCGACGTCCGGCGGGTCAGCTGCGAGCAAACGCAGACAGGCGCTCGCATTGGTTATGATCCCGGACAAGGGCTGATTGACCTCATGTGCAATCGAGGCCGCCAGTTCACCAAGGCTCGATACGCGGGTGATGTGCGCAAGCTCGGATCGCAGGCTCTCGACCGAATTCTCGGCAAGCCGCCGGCGGGTCACATCTTGGGCGACCCCGTAACATTCGCGGCGTCCATCCTCATGCGTTACAACGCGATAAGATGTGCTGAGAAATTTGATCCGGCCGTCGGGCATCAGCAGCCGCTCTTCATTTTCCGGATACCCCTCGCCTCGGAACACCCGCGCAATTTTCTCGTCGACCATTGGGAGGTCATCGGGATGACAGTAAGAACGGAGATCGGGACGGACCAGCCCAAAATCGCTGGGAAATTCATATATCTGACGCATCTGTTCCGAGAAAATTACTTCGTCGGCATCAACGTCCCAGACGAACGAGCCGGTTTGGCTGATTCGTTCCGAGGTCGTGAGAAGATATTCGCTACGTCGTAGCTCTTCCTCCACGAGCTTCCTTTCGGTGATGTCCTGGATAGATCCGACGACCACGGGACTGTCGGGATTATCCGGAATGAAATGGGCAATCGCATGAAGATGCTTAATGGCCCCGCTTGGTGTCACGATCCTGAAAACTTCGTCAAACTCGCTGTTATTCGCCATCGAGCGCGCGAAACCGGCGTTGAAAACTCCCAGATCATCGGGATGTATTCGGTCGCGAAACGCGATAAATGTTGGCGGCTCGTCTCTCGAATGATCAAGAATGTTATAGAGTTCATCCGACCAGCGGTGGATATCCGCCTTTACATCAGTCGTAAAACTCCCGGTGCGGCTGAGGCGTTGAGCCTGGCTGAGGTGATCATGCGCTTCTCGCAGTTTGTGCTCGCGCAGCGCGAGATCCTGTTCCGCGCGCTTGCGATCTTCGATGTCGGTTTTGACGCCGTACCATTGCACGACGTTGCCTTGCTCATCATGCAATGGACTGCTTTGGAAGTGGAACCACCGGAAGATTCCGTCGTGACGCATCAGGCGCGCTTCGATCTGGCCGCTTCGGCCGGAGGATCGGCATGCCTCCCACGTCGCCAAGACAGCTTCGAAATCATCCGGATGAACATGGTCGATCCACTGCCATTCGATGAGGTCCGCAGGGGATCGACCAACATAGTCGAGATAATGTTGATTAAAAAACTCGGCCGCTCCGTCGGGTCGCGCCGACCATACGAGAACCGGGATCGTGTCGATGATGAGCCGCAGATTCTTGGCTCTGTCTGCCAGCGCGGCTTCGGCTTCCCGGCGGTCGTGGATGTCGGTCAATAGGACTTGCCACCCCACGAGCCGTCCGCCCTCGTCATGAAGTGGCAGTCCGCGGTTGCTGAGCCAGCGATATTCGCCGTCGAAACGACGCATCCTTTGTTCGATATCATAGGGTTTGCCGGCCACTATGGCTGCGCCGAATGCCGCCGTCAGATGGGGCAGGTCGTCAGGATGGATGATTCCATTGGAATCCCAGTTTGCCAGCTCCTCTTGCGTTCGGCCGAAATACTCCCTCAATTCCCGATTGAGATGGAGAACGCTGCCGTCTGGTGCCAAGACACCAGCCAAGCCGGGCATATGATCGATCAATGCACTTGGCGTCAGCCCGCTAGGGAGCGGATGTTCTTCGTCTTGCGGGTGGTTCAGTAGGCCTTGCTGCGATTTGTCGCTCATGATTGCTCCCTCGACAGGCGCACACAAGTTTCTACTCCGCGCACCGCCGTGCGCCTAGCGCTTCGTCGACGACCGATACTTTCGTATAAGCCCCGAAAGCTCGAGCTCTGCAATCCGGCGAGGTGAGTTCAGCCGATCGTCGCCTTTAGAATGTTGGCCATCGGTGCAGCAGATGATGCCGATCCCAACGGCAATAGTCGCGTCGGCAAGGCGAACTGCGGGCTTTTGTTTGCATAGATAATTTCTGGTCGATCAGCACGCCCTCAAAATGCCAAATGATACTATCGTGCAATGGCGATTGCCGCATCAACGCATGACATCGGGGAACTACTTGGTGTCTCAAGGCTGACGATCGGTGGCGCGCGTTTGCCCATTCTCGATCGCTCTCGATGGTTGCATTAACATGATGAGCGCAGGACCATATTTTCGGACGGATCATGGATCGCATCGACTTGATGAATATCTTTATCACCGCGGTCGACGAGGGCAGCCTTGTCGGCGCCGCGCGGCGTTTGCGTCGTTCGCCAACCGCGATCAGCCGTGCGATCGCGTCGCTCGAGGGGCATCTGGGCGTCGAACTGCTTCACCGGACGACGCGAAGCATCCGGCTGAGCGAAGCGGGGCAACGTTATGCCGCCTCGTGTCGGCGCATCCTCGCCGAACTCGAGGAAGCCGACCTGCTCGCGGGCGGCGAACGTTCGGCGCCGCGTGGGATGCTGACGCTGTCGGCGCCACCGATCAGCGGCGAAGAGGTGCTGCGTCCGATCCTCGACGAATTTCTGGGAGCCTATCCGCTGGTTTCGGCGCGCCTGATGCTCGTGGACCGGTCGGTAAATCTGGTCGACGAAGGCGTCGATGTCGCGCTGCGCGTCGGGCAGCTTCCGGACTCTTCACTCGTCGCGACGCGCGTCGGCGAGGGGGTACGACGCGTGATCGTCGCGTCGCCGCGATATCTGAGCGAGCATCCGCCGATCGAAGAGCCTGCCGATATCGCGGGGCACCAGATCGTCTCGCTGACGCATTTCGGGATCGAGGCGTGGGGCTTCGGCAGCGGACCGGCGGCGCGTACCGTCCATTTTACGCCGCGGCTGGTCGCGAACACGGTGCGCGCGGCTGTCGGCTCGGCGGTGGGTGGGCGCGGGCTGACACGCGTCTACTCCTATCATGTCGCGCGCGAGGTGAAGGAGGGGCTGCTCACGATCGTTCTGGCCGAAGCCGAGCCGGAACCGCAGCCAGTACATCTGCTCGCGCCCGGCGGACGGATGGCCGTGCCCAAGGTCCGCGCCTTCGTCGACTTCGCGACCCCGCGGCTTCGTGCCGCCTTCGCAAGACTCGCGATCGACGCGCGCGAGCTCTAGTTACATCATTATCCCGATACGCGGGAGAATGTCTTCCGCTGAAGATCAATTATCTCGGCATTGCGCCTGACCTACGTTGCTCCCGTCGGCGCATGGCGCGCCACACGGGCGAGCTTTCCCGTCCCGTCCTCCCATAAGCAAAGGTTCAATGTCATGAGCAATGCACAGAAAGTCGCCGTCGTTACCGGCGCATCGCAGGGTATCGGCGCCGCACTCGTCGACGCCTATCTCGACCGTGGGTATCGCGTCGTAGCGACCTCGCGTTCGATCCAGCCATCGAGCAATCCCGACATGCTGGCGATCGCGGGCGATATCGGAGACCCCGAAACCGGCCCGCGCGTGATCGCCGCCGCGCTCGAACATTTTGGCCGCGTCGACACGCTGGTCAACAACGCCGGCATCTTCGTCGCGAGCCCCTTCACCGGCTATAGCGCCGATCAATATGCCGGCGTCGTATCGACCAACCTCAACGGCTTTTTCTACATCACGCAGGCCGCGGTTGCGGCGATGGAAGCGGTCGGGCGCGGGCATGTCGTCAGCATCACGACCAGCCTTGTCGATCATGCCAATTCGAACGTCCCGTCGGTCCTCGCCTCGCTGTCGAAGGGCGGCATCAATGCGGCGACCCGGAGCCTCGCAATCGAATATGCGAAGCGTGGTATCCGCGTGAACGCAGTATCGCCGGGCATCATCAAGACCCCCATGCACGCCCCGGAAACGCATGAATTCCTCTCGGCGCTGCACCCGGTCGGTCATATGGGCGAGACGTCGGACATCGTCGATGCCGTTCTCTTCCTCGAAAATGCGGCCTTCGTGACGGGCGAGATCCTGCACGTCGATGGCGGCCAGTCGGCCGGGCATTAATCCGGTCTGTCAAGGAGACGAGCCATGCCTATCGTGACCGTTCAACTGACCCGTGAAGGCACCGAGCCCGGTGTCGATCATGTAACCCCCGAACAGAAAGCCGAAATCTACAAGGGAATGAGCCAGGTTCTGCTCGACGTGCTCGGAAAGCCGCTCGACTGGACATGGGTTATCTTTCAGGAGGTCGAGATGGAAGATTGGGGCTGGGGCGGTATGCCCGTCGAGGAGTATCGCAAGAAGCTCGCGGCCACCTCCGGCTGAACCGTTCAATCTTGGAGACGATGATGAACGCCCGCCATCTTACCAGCATGCTCGGCATCGAATTGCCGATCATCCAGGCGCCGATGGCGGGTGTATCTTCGCCCGCCATGGCGGCGGCGGTCAGCAACGCGGGCGCGCTCGGCTCGATCGGGGTCGGCGCGACCGATGCCGATGGCGCGCGCGGGATGATTGCCGCGGTACGCGAGGGCGCCGCGAAGCCATTCAACGTCAATCTCTTCTGCCACGCGCCCGCCGTTGCCGATGCGGCGATCGAAGCCGCGTGGATCGCCCGTCTCGCACCGCTGTTCGCCGAGTTTGGCGTGGATGCACCGGACGCGCTGGGCGAAATCTATCGCAGCTTCGTCGCCGACGAGGCGATGCTCCAAATGCTTCTGGGCGAGCGGCCGGCCGTCGTCAGCTTTCATTTCGGCCTGCCTTCCGAATCCGCGATCCGGGCGCTGCGCGACGCCGGCATCCTGTTGCTTGCATCCGCGACCAACCTTGACGAAGCGCGGATTGCATCGGCCGCGGGCGTCGATGCCGTCGTGGCGCAGGGATGGGAGGCTGGCGGGCATCGCGGGGTTTTCGATCCCGACGCGCCCGACGATCGGCTCGGCACTATGGCACTGACGCGCCTGCTCGTCGATGCGATCGACCTTCCGGTCATCGCGGCGGGCGGTATCATGGACGGCGCGGGCATCGCCGCCGCGTTGGATTTGGGTGCCGCGGCGGCGCAGCTCGGCACCGCCTTTATCGCCTGCGACGAAAGTCTGGCCGATGCCGGCTATCGCGCCGCGCTGACGAGCGAAGCCGCGCTGCATACGAAGATGGTGCGCGCCGTTTCGGGGCGCCCGGCGCGCATATTGGCGAACCGGTTTGCTGCGCTCGACGGCAATGTTCCGGCGACGCATATCCCGGCCTATCCGATCGCCTATGACCTTGGCAAAGCGCTGCACGCAGCGGCCAAGTCGCGCGGCGAATATGGCTTTGGTGCGCAATGGGCAGGGCAGGGGGCGCCGATGGCACGCGCCATGCCCGCCGCGGACCTCATCGCGACGCTGGCCGCCGAGATGGCAGCGGCCCGAAATTCGTGACAGGAGCTGACAATATGGACGATTTCGACGAAGCCTTTGCCGCGCTCGGCGATCTGCGCGGGCGCCCGCTGTTCGTGATCAAGGTCGGCGTCGACCATATCCATCTGATCGGTGGACCAGCCGGAATCGACCGGCGCGTCGGCGAGATGGTCGCAGGGCGCTTCGCGGGCGAACGCCTGTCGGGCGATGTCCTGACCGGCGGTGCCGACTGGCAGATTGTGCGCGCCGACGGGGCCGTGCTGCTCGACGCGCGGGTGGTGCTGCGCACCGAAGACGGCGCCGAGATCGCAATGGAATATACGGGCATCCGTACCGGGCCGGCCGACGTCATCGCGCGGCTGGGGCGCGGCGAGCCGGTCGATCCGGCCGACTATTATTTTCGCATCGCCCCGCGCTTTTCGACGTCAGATCCGAGATACGAATGGCTGAACCGCATTATGGCGGTCGGCATCGGTCACCGGCTGCCCGGGGGGCCGGTCTACAGCATCTTTGAGATTGTTTGAAGGAGGCGGCTATCCCGGCCAGACCAGCCCTTCGGGCGCGCCGCGGCCGAGCCGGTCGGGAAGCGTCTCGCCGACGGCGACGAACTCGAGCGAGCCGCTGTTGATGCAATAGCGCAGCCCCGTCGGCGGCGGCCCGTCGGGGAAGACATGCCCCTGATGAGATCCGCAGCGCGCGCAGACGATCTCGGCGCGAACCATGCCATAGCGCCTGTCTTCGATCGTCTGCAGATGGTCGGCGCGGAACGGCGTCGTGAAGCTCGGCCAGCCGGTGCCGCTTTCGAACTTGGCGCCCGCGCGGAACAGCGGCAGGCCGCAAAGGCGGCAGCAATAGACGCCCTCGCGCTTTTCATAGAGGAAGAGGCCGCAAAAGGGTGCCTCCTCCGCATGCTCGAGGAGGAGGCTGCGCTCCTCGTCGGTCAACGCGGCGGCGAGGTCGTGCCGTTGCTGCCGCGTCGGCGGCGCCAGGTCGAACAGGTCGCTGCCGACCTCAGCCACGCGCTACGTCCAGCACTGCCTGCGCGAACGCCTGTGGGGCTTCCTGCGGCAGGTTGTGGCCGATGCCGCCGCCGATATCGCGATGCTCATAGCGGCCCGTGAACTTGGCGCGATAGGCGGCGGGCGGCGGGTGTGGCGCGCCATTCGCGTCGCCTTCCATCGTGATCGTCGGAACGCCAATCGTCGGCGCGGCCGCGATCTGACGGTCGAGGTCGGCATAGCGCGCTTCGCCGTCGGCGAGGCCCAGCCGCCAGCGATAATTGTGGATCACGATGTCGACATGGTCGGGATTGTCGAACGACGCGGCGCTACGGGCGTAGGTGGCTTCGTCGAAATTCCATTGGGGCGAGGCGAGCTTCCAGATCAGCCGGTTGAAATCCTTGCGGTTCTTGTCGTAGCCGAGACGGCCGCGCTCGGTCGCGAAATAAAATTGATACCACCATTGCAGTTCGGCCTCGGGCGGCAGCGGCGCCTTGCCCGCTTCCTGTCCGGCGACGAGATAACCGCTTACCGCAACAAGACCGCTGGTGCGTTCGGGCCAGATGGCGGCGACGATATCGGCGGTGCGCGCGCCCCAGTCGAAGCCTGCGAGAACGGCGCGCTTGATCTTCAGCGCGTCCATGAAATCGATCAGGTCCTGTGCGAGCGCCGCCGGCTGACCGTTGCGAAGGCTGTCGCCCGAGAGGAAACGCGTCGGGCCATAGCCGCGCAGATAGGGGATGAGGACGCGATAGCCCTTCGCAACCAGCAGTGGCGCGACATTGGCAAAGCTTTGGATATCATAGGGCCAGCCGTGGAGCAGGATCGCGACCGGCCCCTTGGCAGGGCCCATGTCGATGTAGGAAACGTTGAGAAGACCCGCCTCGACCGATTTGAGCGGCGGGAAGCCCCGGCCGGTCGAAGGTGCGGTCTGGGCACTTGCCGGGTCGGGCGCTGCACCGGCGCTGGCAAGGCTCAGTCCGATCTGCGCGGCCACGGCAACGCCGGTGATGCCGAGAAACTGCCGGCGGTCCGACAGGCCCTGTTCGAAAGTGGAAAGCTGCACGTCGTCATACCCCTTTGTATGGGCCTGTCGGGCCGGAAGTGGGACGCGGACGGACTGGGCGGGGGAGGGAGTGGAGTCCGTCCGCGTCCTCGGCCCGGCACGGCCAGCGGGAGCGGTGCCGGGATTTCACTATATATTCGCTTGATCGGGGCGCCTCGTTACCGGCTACCCGACGCCGGCCATATTGAGCGGTCGGGACGGGAAATCGATTATACGTTTGTCTTGGTGACACCATCGTATCGATCGCCCGTGCCGGTCCTTGGCAATGACGGCCCGCCGACACCAAAGTCCAATACTGCACCCGGGCCTCGGCCCCTATCTCGCCCTGCAGGCTCGGCGCGGACCACTTCGGCAGCCCGCGCGACGATGCCGCTCCCCTCGGCAAAGGATAGAGATATGGCCAATCCCGAAATCGTCGATTCCAGCTTCACCGCGATCATCAACGCCCCGATCGACAAGATCGACCTGCCCGCTTGGGCCTTTTCGCTCCCCGAACATGAATATCAGGGCTGTTCGCCCGCGCATGTTGCAGCGGGCGCCACCACCGCGCCCGACGGCCGGCGCATGTCGATCAACGTCGAGATCATCGGCGGAACCTTGATGGTGCAGCATTATATCGAGACGCTCGCCGAAATGGACCATCTGGTTCTGGAATCGGTGTCCGATATCTTCCCGCCCGCGGGCCGTACGACGATCCATGTGAAATGGGAGCTCAGCGTCAAGGATATGGGCGACGGCCGCTGTGAATTCACCAATCATGTGCAGACGCATGCGACCGACGAATTCCTGACCTATCTCGATCGGCAGGGCATCCCGTTCGAAGCCTTTGCGGCACAGCGCAAGCCGATGTCGCTCGCGCACAACGCCGGCGAAACGCCGCTCTTTGCCGAGAGCATCGAACGCTTCGCGCTGCGCGGCTGAGGAGACGAGTCATGGCATTGCCGACCTACAAGCGGGCGTCGACCGCGCTGCTTTTCATCGATCCTTACAACGACTTCCTGTCCGAAGGTGGAAAGGCCTGGCCGCGCGTCGGGCCGATCGCCGAGGAGATCGGACTGCTCGACAATCTGCGCGCGATCGTCGCGGCCGTTCGCAATGCCGGCATCCAGGTCGTCATCGCGCCGCACCGCCGCTGGGAGCCCGGAGATTACGAGGATTGGGATCATCCCAATCCGACGCAGATCGGGATCATGAGCCGGCACAGCTTCGCGCGCGGCGAGTGGGGCGGCGAATGGCATCCCGACTTCGTCCCGGAATCCGGCGATATCGTTGCCAAGGAACATTGGGGACAAAGCGGCTTCGCCAATACCGACCTCGATCAGCAGCTGCGCCAGCGCGGAATCACGCACGTCATCCTGATCGGTCTTCTCGCCAATACCTGCGTCGAATCGACAGGGCGCTATGCGATGGAAATCGGCTATCATGTCACGCTGGTTCGCGATGCGACCGCCGCCTATTCGAAGGAGATGATGCACGCGGCGCACGAACTCAACGGACCGACCTATGCGCATGCGATACTGACCACCGCAGAGCTGCTTGAGGCGATCGCCGCCGCCGGGGTGGATCGATGAGCGCGGCAGCCTTGCTCACGGCGGCGGCACTCGCATCGTCACCGGTGACCTATCAGCGCGTCGAGGTCGACGGCACGGGCATCTTCTATCGCGAGGCCGGACCGAAGGATGCGCCGGTCATCGTCCTTCTTCATGGCTATCCTTCCTCGTCGCGGATGTACGAGCCGCTGCTTCGCCGCCTGTCGGGGCGCTACCGGTTGATCGCGCCGGACTATCCGGGGTTCGGTCACAGCGATGCGCCGCCGCCCGATCGATATTCCTACACCTTCGATCATCTCGCCGAGACGACCGAGGAGTTTCTGAAAGCGCTCAGGATCGACCGCTACACCTTGTTTCTTCAGGATTATGGCGGTCCGGTCGGCTTTCGCGTCGCGATGAAGGCTCCCGGCAAGGTGCAGGCGATCATCGTCCAGAACGCCAATGCCTATTCCGAGGGGCTCGGCGTAAAATGGGCGGCGATTGCGGATTATTGGGCCGATCGTGCCGCCCACGCCGAGCAGGTCGACAAGTTCATGTCGCTCGAAGGAGCGAAGCAGCGACACTTAGGGCTCAGCCCCAACCCGGAACGCTATGATCCCGACAGCTGGACCGACGAATATGCCTTTCTGTCGCGCCCGGGACAGCGTCAGATCCAGGCCGATCTGCTTTACGACTATCGAACCAACGTCGCCTCCTATCCGGTCTGGCAGGCGTGGCTGCGCGAGCTTCGCCCGCCGCTGCTCGTGATGTGGGGGCGTTATGATCCCTCGTTCATCGTCCCGGGCGCCGAGGCGTATCGACGCGACGTTCCGGGTGCCGAAATCCACCTGCTCGACGCAGGACATTTTGCGCTCGACGAAAAGGCCGGCGAAGTCGCCGGCCTGACTCTCGATTTCCTCGATCGCCACCTCGGGGAACCTAACCCCCGTCCCTGAGGACAGGTGAGGGGAGGGGCCGGCGATCCGGTCCCTCCCAATTCGGTCAGCGCAGCGACTTGAAGGTCGCGCGCAGTTCCGACGTGAACGCCGCCGGCTGTTCCCATGCCGCGAAATGTCCGCCCTTGGGCAAGCGGTTATAGTGGATCAGCTTCGGATAGGCTTTCTCCGCCCAGCTTTGCGGCGCGGTGTAAATCTCGTCCGGAAAAGCGCTGACGCCCATCGGAATCTTGACGCCCTTCGGCGCGAAGAAGGGCAGCTTGCTCTCCCAGTAGAGCCGCGCCGAGGAGACGGCGGTGCCGGTCAGCCAATAGAGGGTGACATTGTCGAGGATATCGTCGCGCGACAGCCCTTCGGCGGCGCCGTCGAAAATGCGCGCGATCAGGTCCTGGCTCCGCGCGTCGTGATCGAGCATCCACGCGGCGAGCCCGATCGGCGAATCTTCGAGTGCGTAGAGCGTCTGCGGCCGCCCCGCCATCTCCTGCGCATAGCCGAGGCCATGCTTGTAGAAGAAGTCGAGCTGGTCGTAGGCATATTTCTCGTCGGCGGTCAGCCCTTCCGGGGCCGCACCGCCCGCCGCCAGCGCCTTGGCGATATCGTCGGGAACCGTCGCCGGCATGTTGGTGTGGACGCCGACGAGTTCGGGCGGCGCGATCAGTGCCATCTGTTCGGTCACCGCATTGCCCCAGTCGCCGCCCTGCGCGACATAGCGGTTGTAGCCGAGCCGCTTCATCAGCACGATCCATGCCTTGGCGATGCGGATCGGATCCCAGCCGAGTTCGGTGGGCTTGCCCGAAAAGCCGTGCCCCGGAAGCGAGGGAATGACGACATCGAAGGCGTCGGCCGCGGTGCCGCCGAACGCGGTGGGGTTGGTCAGCGGTTCGATGACCTTCGTCTGTTCGATG